>Ga0181612_138760_pt1:0-10000 | contig 22523 bp, 9 predicted proteins | sample HoacroProtozoa21_FD_119630 | JGI IMG/M metagenome (GOLD analysis project Ga0181612, IMG submission 119630) | Hoatzin crop microbial communities from Cojedes, Venezuel. Combined Assembly of Gp0051906, Gp0051904, Gp0051908
AAATGAAGAGGAACAAAAAAGAGATGGAACAGAGATGCGGGGAGGGAAGAGGAGAGAAAAAAAAAAAAAAAAGAGGACAGCGGGGGGGGGGGGGGGGGGGGGGGGGGGGGGGGGGAGATGACTAATGAAGCTAATTAAAAGAAGCATTGAAAACTGCTTTCTACCCTCATTAACAATTAGCAGGGCACTGGCCAGTTTGTACCCTGTGTTTTACCTTAACAACATTCTATTTGCTCTTTGTATATTTAAGTGTTGTAAGGAAATGTGTTTCAATCAAACTGAACATGAGATAAAGATGTGGCTTTTGTGATATTCTATCACAAACACTTTTATTGTATCTCTGTAAAATACAATGTATGTATGCATGTAAGTGTTTTTGTCCTAATGTTGCTACTTCCCATGGCAAAAAAAAAAGAAAAAAAAAAGAAAAAAAAAAAAGTCAGGCTCCTAGCAGCTACTGTGTAGAAATTCTCACCTACTTCTAATTTGCTGACTGAAGAAAAATCTTTTATTTGTGATATTTTCAGAGACATTTGCTCTAGTATGGTGTATTTAAATAATAAAAAAGTAAAACAACACTGAATTGAGTGTGGGTTTTAGAAGCTTTGCTTTTTTTAAAAAAAATCCTACATTCAAAATATTATTCTGAAACTATATCTTACATAGTCATTACCTTAATTGTCAATTACCTTTAAAAGTAACTTTTCGGTTTGGACTTTTTTTTTTTTTCTCACGCCAGTGAAGAATCTGTTAAACTATTTAACTGTGTTACTTTTGGCAAGGGTACAGAGCTCTGCTTCAAAATGGTCTTTATTTTTCATTGAGATTCTTAATTCTGGTAACAGCAAGTATATTATAATTCATATTTCAGTGGGTTACAGTATGCATATCGGTATTGTGGTCTGTTTCTACCCAGTTCCTCTCTGCAGAATCGTCTGTGTTTAAGGGCGTGCATGGGGCTGTGAGTGTGCAAGCAGGAGAGTGTGTGTATATACCATAAGAGGTCGAAGAATAATAAAATAAAAAACCAACAAAAGGTCTGTACTTCATGCTGAGCACTAGAATTGAGTATTCATGAAAAGGAATACAATAGCTATTCTGATCTGAACAACAGAAAGTTGGGTTTGCTGTGGCAAGAGGCTAACTTTTCAACACTGATAATCCTAAGGAAAGAAAAACACGTTTCCCAGGCTATTTCCCAGAACGAACTGATCTCAAATATTATCTGTTCTCTGAAAGCAAATAAACAAAACCACCCCACCCCACCCACCCCAAAGCAACACAGCCTCCTCTGAGCTTGGAAAGGAGCGGCTTCATTTAGCAGGTTTTTCCCATCAGCTGCTGGGGGGTAGAACTGTGCAGAATAATTTTGAGAAAAAATACTGACTTTTCATGTTTGTAGCAAGAATACTAACGTGGGTCTCTGGCTGTGCGTTGCATGCCTTCAGTCAGGAAACTGCAAGCACCTGGAACCTGCCTCTGCCGCAATTAATAGCACATCAATATTAACAACTACTCCACTTTTGTAGGAGACGAATACATTTGAAATACATCATGATTATGTTTTCTCATTTAGTTCTGGTTTTGAGGTGTTCACTGTTCAGCGTGCTTGGTTACGGAGTGAGATTGACTTATTTTTGTTGTGATGCCGATACACAAGAAGCTGATTTATAGATTTGTCTGTCTAAACAACCAACAGCAGATTTTTTTTTCCAGCTTCTACTTCTTGACCTCTAGTATATTGGAGGTCTGCTGAATTTCTGCTTTTAACACTTCAGTGCTTGAGGAAAGTAGGACTGTCGCAGAGAAAAGAAAATGTCATAACGTACAGTATCAGACTGTAAAGACAAAAGAATACTTGCATAACACATAAAACAATAAAATGACTGAAGCTTTGTATCACTTTTTAATTAAATGCGCTTACATGTTTTTAAAATAAGTTTCTAAGCTTTTTGATCTGGCGTTAAGGTCTAGGTAGAGTCCTGCAAATTGTGCTGCTTCAGTATCTTTAAAAGGACACTTGAAGTCATATAAATATAGAATTCAAGTGTTAGTGAGACTGTAGACATCTTTTTACATCCTTTCAGTATAAGCACTCAAGGTACAGTCTTTAAATCTAACACGTACGGATTTTTGGTTGTCTGATACAACCTAGAAGTGCTAAGAAGATAGCTAATAACTTCTAGTAAGTAATGTAGCATAGCGTTTAGTGATGTAGAGGTTGAAGTTCATTAACGGCTTTAAATCAACTATTATATGACTCGTTTGTAAAGCACAGCTACCTATTTAATAGCTGACTTTAAAAGCATTTCTTAAGTTGCAGACCTATAAGATTACAAATGTCACTCATGTTAGCATAATCCACATGCAAGTGATGAAGCCTTTGCTTTGATGTGCTAAATTGGAGGAGGACTAATGGAGCTATGAATATACAATAGAATGTATTTAAGTAGTGTTCTTGCTTTAGGTAAAACACTTTCTTGAAACCAGAGGCATTTCAGACAATAAAATGGGCTCTAATGGGGATGGTAGCTGTGGATAGAAGGCTACTGGAAACACTTAGGTTTGTCCTTACGTGAAAAAAATCACTTTTTTAGGAGATCTGTAAGGAAAAACACGCACTTGTTCACCTTTTATCACATGCGTTTGCTACATTGAGGCTGAAATGCACCCACTGCATTTAGTGCTGCTGGAAAGTCGTACAAATAATCAGTAAGAGCCTCCCTCACTTTCAAAAATGAATGCCGTTACAAAAAAATCAAAGGAAATATTACGAATCTGAAATCATCCTTGTGAACCTGGATAAAATGCTCTGTCTATACTGCATCTAAACGTCTCAGTCATATAAATTGTCACTCTTATTAATGAAACAATTTTGTGAAAAGATTGCCCTCTAAATGGGTTTAATGTTTTTACCTATCCAGCTGTCGAGTTATGAGATTTACGCATCCTGGCAGGCAGTGGGACATTAAACCTTTCCAAACCAAATTCCGTTTGCAACAAGATACTGTCTTTTCAGTCCTACATGATTTATCTTTAAATATTTTAACGCGTTTTGTAGTATCTTATGAAATATAAAATGAGACTGTCTTACTAAAATGAAGCCTATGAAATTAAGTCACATCTTTAGAATATTAACCACACTGAGTTTGTCTCCCTTTTTGCCTTTATTTAACACTGATAAAATTTGCATCATCTGATTTTAGGGTAAATAAAAAAAAAATCGTACTGGCATAGTATGACTTGCTATCAAGTACTGTCAGGCGTTTCAAAAGATCATTTTAATTTAAACTTTTTATCAAATTCTTTGTGTGGTAGTTGTATGTCAAGTGTGAGGCTTTTTGCAAGGATCTACATTCTGAACGGCTCTATTCAAGTAACAAAACTGAAATTGGAACATTTATGTATATTTGTGTTTTCAACTATTATATTTCTTCAGTGTGAAATTATGTGTTCCAGGCCTGATTTCACTGCCTGAGCCTTCTGTACATGAGGTAGCAGCTAACCATTGTTGCTTTTAGTACCAGGTGTATGCCTATTGTCAGTCCAGCTAAGCTACAGAAGAGCTTATTGCAATTAAATAGCAATTTGTTTCTATGAAACTGCAATTAAAGTATTACTGATCAGCCATTTTAGATTGGCAGTGCTTTGACTGCATGTTAAACAGTGAGGAGCTCTGCATTGATTTCTGCAGAGCCTGAGCTGCGAGTAACAGTGAAGTGTAACATGCTCATCACCTATGTCCCTTGTCAAGTTGAAAGTATGAGTCCTCCGCAGAGCACTCTGATCTCATCACGAACATGCTGAGAGCAATGACAAGTCAGGGCTGATCTCTGTAAGCTGAACTTGCAACTTACAGGACCTGGAGTTATTGCTGTTGTCTGTTCCTGGGCGCATGGGGATGCGCACGCTTCTTACAGGGGATGTTTTCAACTTCAGATTGATTCTGTTGAGAAAGGACTGCAAGTAGTGGGCCGCGAGCCAATAACGTACTGCAGGTCCTGACTTGTTAGAGCTGTGTAAACAGGGCTACTGTATCTCCTTAATCACAACTAATAAAAGACTAGAAGAAAGCAATCAATTACCTTATAAGATGTTCTTTTTTTTTTTTTTTTTAATAAAAAGCAGAAGTTCATCTGACACGGCTGTTATTTTCACACTTGTACGACAGACGAGACAGTTCAGAGCATTCCGATCGGCTTACCTGTGCGCACCCGGGGTTTGCTGGCGACTGTTCGCCTGTGACGCTCCCGGGAAGCCGCAGTGCTCCTGCCCCCGAGCCCGGCAGAACCCACCAGCCGCCGCCTTGAGGCCCCGCCAAGCTCGTAGCCATTTGCGGTTGACTTGAAATCTGAAATGTAAATTTTTGGTGCAAATTAAAAACTTGTTTGTAAGAACTCAAAGAGGAATTAGCTTTGTAGTGGTAATTATATTTCTTAATTATCACCATATTTTAACAAAGTCTGAGACATGTTAGCTTTGGTTCCTGCATTTTTGCACAGTGGAGGCTGTAGACAGCCTGTTCCTTCGCCAGCGGGGATGAGATCACACCTGTAGCATGCATGAGATAAGTGTTGCTTCGGTTAGAAACAGGTTCGCGTCTCAGAAATGTTCCTGGGGGGGTGAAGTGGCGTGGGTCCTAGTCCTGAAGTGTCGCCCAGCGTGTGCAGGCTCTTAGCCCCCGGGCAAAGGGCGAGTGAAATGGCTGTGCTTAGCCCTCAGCGCAAACGGCCCAGCTGACAGCTGTAGCTCATCCACCCGCGGTAGATCGATCGTACGTCTGAGCCCACGGCCTGAAGAAAGCCCTGTTTACTGGAGACAGACACGACTGTGCTGAGGAATACCCCCCCCCATGGGTACTTTTTAACAAGTCGGGTTCTGTTGTAGTGTTTCTTTTAACAGTAGTTCTAGCACTACTGTTCACAGAAAGGTTTTCAGCATGCAGGAGACTACACAGGTCATGGGAGAGGCACGAGGACCCACGATGGTAGCTGGGGATGTAAGCCTCAGTCCGGCCTGGTGGCTCACATTGCTCGCCTCTAGCTTGTCTGTTAAAGGGCAAGCAAGGGCCTGGCACCACAAGGGCTGCAGTTTTGGGGTTTTTTTTTAACATGTTAAAAGTAATAAATTGCAGAATTTTAGTGACTGGAAAGGCATGCGCAGGCCATATCACAATGTCTTTAGCCAGGTCAGAAAAGATGTGGAGTCCAGTGCTTTAAACAAGAGCTGTCCCTGTAACAGGGTGATGCTTGAGGAGTGCCATGGGGGGCTCAAGCCACTGAAGGACCTGCCCTGAAAAGCGCCTGGTCTTTCAAAGAGCAACGCATGCACACCCAGGAAGGCTGGCAATTTTAATAGGTGCTGAGTAGCTTTTGAAAAATTTGAGCTTAAACTTCTCTCATATTCACTGTTCAAATACGGCATTCATAGACCATTGTGCCATTTTGTTCCCATGTGTAATATCACTCTTACATTTTTGTAATCATTTTGTCTGTTCAAATCTGTTCCCTGCCACATTACATGTTCACCTCAGCTCACAAATGCTGAGCTTGAAAATCAATTTTTTGAATAATTATAAATGCTTAAAAAAATTGCTTTTTTTTATTCACTGCTATGTATTTAACTTTAAAAAAAAGCCAAACCAAAACAAAAAGCTTCAACTTTGTTGATACAGTCCTATGAACCACAGCATTAAGCCCAAAACTAAGCTTGAGACATTCTTGCCCCAAAGGAATGTTTTTTGGGAGAGCGAGCTGTAGTGCAGATAAAATGGAGATTTTTGAAATGAGTTATTCCTTCTGGTTGCGTCTCGGAGCCTGTGAACACGGCCTTGAGGGAGGGAGCCATGCGGCCGAGCACAGGGTGGTTGGCAGCACAGAAGGAGCCCCCACAGACAGAGCCTGCGCGGGTCCCTTGGCAGCGGTGAGCGGCACGTGGTCCCCTCCGGTGCTCCTCATGTCCTTTGCTCTTAAGGAAGTGGTGGTTGGTGGGCAAGCCGGGCTCTCCATGCACAGTCAGATTCCTCTGCAGCTGAACCAGCCACTGTTTCTTTCTCGCATTGTTGGAATATGCTGTTAATTACATTTTGAAATATCCAAATACTTTTCCTCTTAGGGGATCTTACAAGCAAGCTTTTCGCTAACAACTTCTGTGGTTCACCGTAATCTCTCAGAATAATCATTGGTTCCATTGAACTTATGCCAGTTGTTTTGTTAAACTAAATTGAGAGAACAGGGCCTATATTCATTCTTGAAAGGCAAGAGATTGCCCTGTGATTTGGGGAAATCTTGATTGCTTATGGAAGAATAAATGAACAACGCAGATATTAACTTTACACCTGACTTCAATTTCTTTGAGCAGTCGAGAAACGTCCAGTAGAAGGAAAAAAAAATCCAGCTAAAACTCATAAGCCAGCCATTAATAGGCTAATTTTATTGTGCTGTAAAATCATCAGCTGCTTATAGAAAACAAAGGGGCAATGAATGTGGTATTTGTCTTTTATTCTTAGGAAAAAACATTAAGATCAAACAGCCCCTAGAAGACTGAGCTGATATGCATCCCACTTACGTATTTTTGGATATCCTCTGATATTCATTGCACTGATGTATTTGATAGGTAATTACATCACCCGTATCAAGATGCTGACACAAAATAGTGGAAGACTTCAGTGTTTTACCATAAAGCTTATACTCCTTCTTGTTGAACTCTCATCAGACTTCGGATTTGCAGCAATCATTCAAAAGCTGTAGTTGGTATTTTTGTACTTATGCCACATTTTAAAAGTATTATTCTTGCTTCATCAGTTCGTCTTTTTAGCTGGCTTAAAAAACCCCCATATTGCAAATGAGCTACTATTCTTATTTGTTGTTTTAAGAAGGGTAAGCACTGAAGTATTCAAATGGAACAGATTATACCTTTAATTACATCCAAACAGGATGCTGAGCTGATTTTTCTATTTTCCGTTTAATTGCTATAGTTCAAAAAGATATTGCAAATTTGTAGATGAATTATTTAAGCATAGCCTTCTGGCCTCTGTGTTTACAAGAGAGACCAAAGGGGGGGGGGGGGGTAAAAAGAATTTAAAGGGGAAAATTGCCAATTCCTTCTTTCAGAAAGAAGTTTGAATAAAACATCTTGGGGGAGATGTTTTATGCAGATGTTAGCTTGATAGATGTTTTATGCTTTCTGGGAGCATCTTGGGACTCCACAGGATTTGTTGGTACCCCACCAACCACGCTGGGTCCCGCACTCCTGAGGGACCTCCCCTCTCGTGCCGTGGGTACCAAAGTGCTGTTTCTTCTCTGACCTGGTGAGCATGTTGCTTCATGGATGCGATCCCAGCCAGCCACCCTTTCCATGGATGTGCGTGATCTCCGTTCTCCTACACACAAAATGAGAACAATGAAAGCAAACACAATTCATCAATTCTTAAACTAAATATGTTTCCATTTTGTTTGTATGTGCGTCTGTCTATATCATTCACCGTATATATTTAGAATATGTACTATGACATTACAGCCAGTGATAAATCCTACTCGCTTACTATATGTGTTATTTGCTGCAACATTAAGCTCAGTAAGAATTTTATATGTAACTTCTACAAAAACTAAATATATTGTGGAATTGATGCACAGTTGTAAAGAAGAGCATAACTTCCCGCTTCAACACAGTCGAAGGTGGCAGCTTGTGTGGCAATTCTTTTTGTAAACTATTGTAAGACTTTCCAAAGAATAAGCCAGTTAATTACATTTTTAATAATGTTTTTGGAAAATAGGATTCTTGGGGGGAAAAAAACCCCTATAACACCAACAAAAAAAAGTAGACCTAAAGCTTCTACTGTATAAAGAGCTTGGGGGAAAAAATGTATTGTGCTGGGCCCAGGTCTTTTGCTCCCCCCACCTTCTTTTTTTTCCTTCTACTGAACTTGCCTGTGTATTTTTTTACAGCTCTACTGTGAATTCAAAGAAAGATGACACTGGCACATTCTTTTCTTTTTTTTTTGTGGATTATCTTATTTCATTATTTTCAATAGTGCTAAGTACGTGCTACCCACTTAGAGCGCTGATGCAGTGCATAGCAAAGCTCAAGATGTCCTCTTAAATACGCAAAGCTTATGCAAGGCTGTGACACAAGTAGGTTTTAAATGCTAGCAGCGTTGGGAGCTTTGAAGGGCTGAGATGATACAGCCTTGCCGACACGTCACAGGTAACACAGAGAGATTCAGGGAGGAACTGAACTAGCTGGAGTAAGAGCAGTACACAACTTTTACTGATGAAGTTCAGGGGAAAGAGGCACTGGGGGCAGCTGTATTAATCCCATAATAACTTGAAATATAATCAGTACATTGCTGCAGGGATGGCTAGGAAGGGAGGGAGGTGGAGGTGTCAGGGTTTAAGTTCACAGGCTTTCCCAGTTCATTAAAAAGTGAATCAATCAGAGAAACAGGCTGGCTTTTCAAAGGGCTGGCAGCTGTGAATGGGCTTTGGACATTGGGGGGCACGCAGATGGTGCGCCCGTCCCTGCGCAGAGGTTGCTGGAGCTCAGCAGCCGTCCGTTTCAGAAGACGGCTGTGTTTTACGCTGCTCAAGCTAGTAAAATTTGTTATAATGTGCTAGGGGAGATTCTGGCTGGATTTTGAGAACTTAAAAGCTAGGCGGTGTTGGTGCTGTGGGCCATATAAAGGTGATGCTGATAGATGTTTATAAAGGGAAAAAAAGTTTTGTTTTGTAATTTCTAGAGTGGTGGTTTAACCAGCAGGCAAATGGGCAGAAGGAGTCTGCCTACAGGACCCCTCTTTGTAGGCAGCTGGTATAGTAATTAACTCATTACTATTAATTTTTGCAATCCTTGGACTAATCAGTGAAGTATTTAAAAAAAACCTCCACAACAAGTGGAATTCATATATCCGGATCTGGCACTTCCTACATCCTTTTGATGAAGCTGGTAGATGTACACAGACCAGGGAACATCCTTGGTGAGTGAGCTTACTCACACCCACAGGCACTCTGAGGTTTAGGACAGAATGCCCTATATTTAAATAGGACTCATGACTTTTTAATTACTGCATGGTACAACGGGGCTCAGTGAGAACACATGGCTGTCCAAACTGGTGTGCTGTGAGTGCTCACCAGCAGTATGGGAGTGCGTTTAATCAGTGGTCTGTAGTTCACATGAGAATGAGTACCCACCACAGGCACAGGTAGAACACTGACAGACAGACTATATTTCCACAGAAACCTCAGCCCTGTGTTGAGAAGATAGTGCGAAGGGAACTGTGTCGTATGGATGACTGATAAGGCTGAAAAACATCCGTGTTAGAAGGCATCGGTGTCAGTGTGACCTGACAGCTCCTCAGGTGGAAGCCTGTCCCTTCGTGGATGTCTTTTCTGCAATGCAAGTCCAAACCTTCATCAACCTCCGACCAGCTCGTCCCCTGCCCCTTGCATGGATCCTGCTGTGCTCGCAGCAGGCCAGGGACTGCCCTCAGGTTAATTAATAATTCCACTGATTGCTGGAGGAGCTGTGGAGAAGGGGAAAGACATACTTTGCCAGTATTAGAGTTAAGAGAGGTAGGCTCTTTTTTTGCCAACATTTGATTTTAAATAATTTTTGCTTTCTAAGATGTTTATAACGATATGAAAAAAACCCCAGTGTACCTATTATTCTGCCAGTCTTAAAGACAAATGTTTGGCAAGGACATATTTTAATCCCTCCTGCCCAACTTTGCTGCACATTACTTTGGGCTAGCAAAAGGCTTCTCTGAGTATGCTTAGCCACAGCCTGAACCCCTCCACCTCTCTGTGAGCGCAAACCAGGATGGCTCCACATCTCCTTTCTTGCATTCAGAAGCCTTTCCAAACACTGTTCCTGAGCTGCAGGCCAAGGCCAGTGAGTAGAAAGCATACTTTCCAGTTTAATTTTTAAATTTCTTGTTTAGTGTCAGTTTGAACCACCTCCCCCAAATTATGATTTTTCTGAATGTTAATTTTCTCTTCTGCGC
>Ga0181612_138760_pt1:15000-22523 | contig 22523 bp, 9 predicted proteins | sample HoacroProtozoa21_FD_119630 | JGI IMG/M metagenome (GOLD analysis project Ga0181612, IMG submission 119630) | Hoatzin crop microbial communities from Cojedes, Venezuel. Combined Assembly of Gp0051906, Gp0051904, Gp0051908
GCTGTGTAGGTAGATGGTACATGGAAGCACAGGTAGAACTAAATGTCTCATTTCTCAGTTTATACCTGATTCAGAGAGGGTTGTGGATCTTCCTGTCTTGCAGAAGAGACCAGGGAGCTAAGGGGGAGAATAGCTTCTCTCTACGCACTAACCTCTGCTCTGGTTTAGAGATACCAAGGACCTGCTGTGATTCAGTTGGGAGTGTAGCAAGGACTACAGTACTAGGCAAATTACTCACTGCCTGACATTTGAGAGCTTATAAAATGTTAGACAATATTTTAAATTATGCAAATTAATATTTTCATATAGTATATTTGGCTGTATTCCTGGCCCGTACTATTTTCCTGGGTCGGATACCACCATCTCCAGCAGATATTCAGTCCTTAAAAGGGGCTGGCTTTTATTTTATTCTATCTTTTCTTCTGCCATCTATTATTCTAAAGAGATGTAATGCATCAGCCCAGATATGTTTCATGTTGTGAGGAGAGGGAAGGAAATAGCCTGAAAATCATCTCCAGTTCAACACTGAGCTGATATTTGCAGAGATGAGAACTTACTCCCCAGCACTTTCACCTTGTGATTTGGATTCCATGGGGTAGCAATCAGCTTCAGAAATCTCATTGTGACACTGTGTTCAAAATAAAATAAAATAAGGAGCATCAGTGAGAACACACCACCCCCCAAGTGGCTCCTCTCCAGCTTCATAACCCTAATTTATTTTTGACATTGCACCATAAGACTGAAATGATTAATCTATAACAGATTATCTCACAAATCTGCTACAGAAGAACAGAGGATGTGATTTGTTCAGGATTTGGCATACTGGCAATGGCATGTCACAGCAAAGGGTTTAATGAATACTGCACAACAGAAAAACAAAATGGGGAGAAGCTTGGGCTACTGGAGAGGGACTTTCACACGATGTGAGGAAAGCCATCTTCCAACAGCAACCACTGATCACTTGACTTACCACTAATATTTGAGCACACAATTTCCATCAGCTTTCCAGAAAGACTTCTCCAGGCTTAGATGTTCAACACAACCTGCCTTGAGCTTGCATTTCAGAAGTGCTAAGTACCTATAAAATAGAAATAGAGGCATTTACCCCACCTTTGCGGTTGCCCTGTGGGGTCACAAGATGTGTGTTACAGAAGTGTAAAGTGTGGTCATTTGTGAAAACTGTTGAATGCCTGGGGGAAACACAAACAACTGGATGGCTACACCATGTACTTGTGCTGCTGAGTGCTCACCTTCACTTCAGAGTGTAAAGGATGTTTGTGCAGAACCTGCTGCATAATTTACTGTACTGTGAAACATTTACCATGGATAAATTTCAGCCTATGGGACCCAGTTAAAAAGGGCAAGCATATTTTCTTCTGGGACATGAGTACCTCTTGTACCAAACTTAGAAGCCAAAAGCTACCAAAGCAAAATCAGTCTAATGTCTAAGTTGACAGGCAGCATTTTCTGGTGACACTGAAAACATGTTTGCCGGTTAAAAAAAGTTATTGCCCTTGTCTCTCATTTTAAAAAATGCTTAGGAACACTAGAAACTTGAGAAAAAAACTCTCTCTCAGTTGTCTGACCTTGGCCAAATGCTGAAGAGCAATCATCCACCTGAGAGCGGGACACTGCAAACAGAAGGAAGAGTAAAGCATGGTTGTACTTTTATTGCCATTCAGTGACGCCTTCCTGCTGCTAAATCTCCAATTCTCTTTTTGCAGTATCTCACTATTTACTAAGTAGCCTCAGATAAATATGGTGCTCTAACCTCTATTTCCACTATCTTCAGGGAGATTTACCTGCCAGTCCAGGCTGTCCTTTCTGGCATCAGAAGTTGAACAAAGTTCTCCTTCTAGTAACGGAGTTTATTAGTCTGCAATGCCCTTTCCCTTGACATGTTGGGACTTCTCCTTTGCTAGTGCTTCTGTCAGCCCTTGACCTTCTGTGTGGGGCCAGCAAAGGTCTCAGTCTCCAGACACTTAGGCCAGAACCAAGACTAATAATTCATTTTGTGTGCACCATCAAGCAGCAGTTGTCTTTAAATTGTTGACCCAAGGCAAAGATGCAGGTCAATAGTGTCTCTCATGGAAGTACAGGAGGAGACTGTAAGACTGTCCATGGATGGGCAGCAGGCTAGGAGGTGTCTGAAACAGCTCTGGGGCCAGGGAACTGCCCTGTGAGCCAGCACTTTTCATGGACAGCTGTGACAGACAACATTAAGACACCTGGGTGCTGTTATCTCCACAGCCCATCAAAAGGAGATGCTAATAGTTTCATATTAGCTTTGTTTTTGTCCCAAAGGTGTGGGCTTTCTTTGGTATTGTGTCTGCATGTGTGTGTGATGCGTGGGTGAAGGCAACTTTTCCTCTTTTTTAACAGACTGAAGCTTGACTGGGTAGTGCTGACATGCTCCAGCTTCTGTAGCAATGTACAATGTAGCAATGCACAACACAGGAAAGTAAACAAACCCAGGAAAATAGGGATGCTGCTGCCACAAATCTTGGGGAGCTTGAATTTAAATCCCTCCCCCTCCCACTGTTCAGCCCATGCTTCTCCCTAGAGGTACCAGAGGGTCTGCCCCTCACGCTCACCCAGGTCCGTGTTCCACTTCTCTCTGCTGGGCCACCCCAGCCAGGAAGCAAGTTATATATTGAGAGTTATGTGGGACTTCTGACTTGGTTCACAGCAAAAGCAGCATTAACAGCTAAAATTTAGAGGGGAAAAGATTTGTCTGTCAAACAGTATTTGAAGCTTTTGGGGGATTGATGTAAGTGGTTCAGCTTGACGCAAATGTCTTTCCAGGTCATTTTATAAGCATTGCCAGATATATTGTCTCCACCTCCAGGCACTCCTCACCACAAGCTGAGGTCTCACCTGCAGACCAGGGATGGTGCGGTGCCCAGTGGCAGTGACTGTCATGGAGTTTAAATTTACTATTTAAGGTTTCACATCTCCAGTGGGAAGTATTGGGGGTCTTACCATCACAGAGGGCTGAAAGCATCTGCCTCAAAACAGGAGTCAGGGCAGGTCTAGGTCAGAAAGTGGAGGGCAGCGGGGTTTCACTCCTGGTGATGCAAAGCTCTGAAATCACTCCCTGGCTCGTGCCTCCCTTCCCATCTGTGGCACCACGGAAGAGATGGTGTGCTTACGAGAATCTGAACTTCTCTCATGCTTTGGGCTCCTACAAATGCCGGGAAAACCCAGACCCACGGAAGTGGACAGGAAAAGCCAGCATGCAGACCCTGGTCCCACTTGGCCTGAGACCCCACGTCCTGCTCTACCACTGCCGCTTCAGGTTCAGGAGTGAAGGCGAGCGGCAACACCGGTTGTCCTCTGCAACTGACTGCCCTGGGCCTGTGAGCCCACGGACTTCAGGGGTCTTGGCACTAAAGTGCAAAATGTAAAGAAGAATGGTCTATTTTCCAAACAGGGAGTCTGAGATCGTCTGGGTCTTTCCAGAGTCCATGTTTTGTCGTTTTGTTTTGGTGAAAGCCAGTAATCGTAAGAATAAAGTAGTTGGATGAACCATAATTTACTACGATGAACTCCTCTTGGCTGTGTATTTCTGAAGGTAACAACCATAGATGCTGAGATGGCTGCACTTTGGACAAAACAAACGTTGTAACAGCAACAACAGGATGTAACTGTAACAATCCCATCAAAGTTCATAAACAAACACTTATCCATTTCATCACTAATTATTAATCCAATTCTGATCTTCAGTTACTCAAAGTGAGCTGTTTAAAAAAAAGTGAGATTTGTTAGTCTTAAGCAATGTTAAAAACATGTGTCCAAAAGTAATGCATAGATTTACTGTGGAACAATCTATCTGTTATTACAAGAAAATTAGGACAGGAAAAATAAACCTTATCCCATGAAATCAGCCATATGAGAGAAAAATCCTTTGAAACTCCCCCCCCAACCCCTGAAATTCCAGCCTGAGTGGTGAAGGAGGCAGACAAGCGTTAATGAGTAGTGCAGCCTTTACTGTATTCCTGCCCCTATAAAGCAGCAGAATTACAATATGGATGGGCATGAAAGAAATTACAGATTTGCTACAGATATCTAATGCTTAGTGCCTAAAAATTTAGTTTAAGGGGCCTCTCAATATGCGTATGGAAATGAGTCAACAGCAGAAGCACTTCTGACCTGGTTGAAGATTTTTAGAATCATCTCAACTCTCCCAGAAATTAAAAGCTTTCCAAGCTAATAATTTTGTACTCTGGGATTTTAGTTATTTTTTAATCAAAACTGTATATATTTCAAATTTGTCAAATGATTGGACAAAGCAGTGTTAAAAATTCAGCTGCACTAATTACTAGCTGAGCAGCATAAAAACCTCTGAATAAATGTCAGTCTAGGAGATAAGCTCTTATCTTAATCTAATGACTCCACAGACTTAATTTGTCAGGCCAGCCTAGTTGATGAAAAACAGGTTTCTATTCTCCAGTGCTAGCAGCCACATCTTTCCAAATCTTTGAAGCTGGATAGTAATACCATCAGTGTCATCGTGCAAAAATCTTGTGACCAAGCCAATTTCATTCCTATTGTCCTGTTACACTAATTAAAGTTGTTTTACCCCCATTGGTCTGCAATAGGTGAAAATGAAGCCAATTTATTTTTAGATTTGTTACATTCTGAGATACTAATTCTTGCTTTTTTCCCCCCACTCTCAACAATGTGTTAATATTTGCAGTGCTCTTTCAGTATCAGAAAACCAGACTTTCTAGCAGGGCTCCACAGATAGCACAGTGCTATCCCAGGACAATTCCTGCAGTGCAGACAAAGTACGCAAGTGTATGTGTTTATTTGTGTAGAGAAGAATAATTTTGAGCTCAGGCAATGAATTTGATCTTAAGAGATGATTTGAGGTTTTGGAAGCTCTTTCCTAAAGGAGCATTTGACATATTTAGAGCTAAATGTACCAAATGTTCATATTGTTTGGACAAAGTGGATTAACAAATAAAAAAAAGAAATTGGCTGCAGTCAGTGTTTCCAGTCCCCTAGTCTTCATCTAACCCTTCTGATGGGAAACTGGCAGGCCTTTTTAAGCTTAGTGCCCCATTTCAAAGGATACCACTTAAGCATGGTGTTCTTTATCCCAATCCCAATATTTAAACAAGGATATGCTTGGGTTTGAGGAGTTATTTGGGAGCTGAACTTTATTCTGATGATACCCAGGAAGATTACATGGTAAAAAAGCTTGAGGAAAATAATAGAGTTAAGGTGTGATCTACTGAGGCAAATCAGAGAGGCCAGGGGTCAGTCCTGCCTGCTGCTCTGGACCCTGTTGACATTAACAGTATTAACTTTATCAACATTAAATATATCGAGCCGGATACTTGCTCCATTGTATGGGGTTTTATGGCAGTGCAACTCCACTGACTTCAACAACGTTTCACTGACATACAACCAGTAAAACAGAGTGGAGAATCAGTCACCTTTCCTAGTATTACTTCAAAATCCCTGATGCCCAGAGCTGATGGCTCCGAAGCCCAGTGTCCTCCCCGGGCTGCCAAGAGTGCAGGGTCAGAGGCAGCACCATGTGCAGCACAGGTCATTCTGGGATTTGTTCTTTAGAAGCATTTCACTGTCTGGCTGTGAGCACCCTCCTGGATGATATAGAGTTAATTGGTGAGATCACAAATGTCCATCCTCTTGGGTGAGAACACTGCCTCCTCTCAAATGTAGCCTGAGTAAGACTGCAAGGGGACCACACAGGTCATGTGCTGGCACATCTACAAAAGTATTCAGGAGCTGGCCCACTTACATTTTCTGTTTCAAACGCTCATTTATGAGCACAGACACCCAGTTTAGCATCTGGGTCTTCCTGGGTGTAATGTGAGTTGGGTGCCAACGCTGTAGCAGTCAAAGCCTTTGAGCTCATGCATGCAGGCCATGTTGCCTAGCAGGGTGTTTTCACCTGCAGCAGTTCAGATCCTTGACAGTGGACACACGGAAGATGGGAAGAAGGGTGGGAAGCTTCGCATCTGCAAAACCTTTAAATGGGAAAATGTAATTTTGCCAGCTTGATTGGGTTGATAGAATGGCATCTTCTAACATTCTGGCTAGCACATCAGACCTTATGGCCTTTTGCTGTCAGCTGGGGTCCGTAATACATTTTTCTTCCTTTTTTACCCAGAGTCATGCAAAGGAGCAGAGTTTGCAGAACAGTGCCATGTAAATTGCTCATGGTTCCAAATGTGATGTGGAAGGACAGGGCTGCTGGATAAATTAGAGGCAGATTTCCACAGATATTTGAGCACCTCTGGATGCAGGTCAGTGCCTACTTCAGATTTTTAAAGCTTCCAGGCTCCTTGTTGCCGTTGGGAGTCAGGAACACATGGGCTTTTGAAAATCCCAGAGCCTGAAACATATTTAAGCACTGTTGCCTATTGCTTCCTCAAATTGAGACAACTAAACTCTTTGAAAGCACTGGGCTGGAGTCAGTACATATCTGACCTTCTAAACACTAATAAAAATTTGGTGCATGGTCTGCAAGCTGGAGGCCTCATTTGACCAAAACTTAAATTGTATCCATTGATTTCATTATGGAAGTGATGGTCCACTCCTGAACATGCCAAATTCATTTATGTTAGGGCTATGGCCTGGAATGGCATTTTTTTCATAAGAATTAATGGATCCTCATTTCTCCTGCTCTGATGCAGAGTTTAAATCTGCAGGCCATTCCCAACACAGCTGAAACAAAATGAACACATTGAAGTGAAATTTTCAAAGTGACATTTGAATCCCCTCTCTCTGATGAAATCCCACCTATCGATCCAGTCAAATGACTGTAGTCTCCATGGGTCCATCCTGCAAAGCCTCCTTGACTGGCTTATTACTGCAATTCTTCAGGTGCACTGTAACCGTCTTTCAATAGAGGACAGGTGCCAGCTAATCAAGTGAAGAAATGAAAACTTCCAGACATGAAACTCTAGTCCTGGTGAAAGCTAAGGAAAAATTGCCATGGAAATCTGTGGCTACATGTATCTTAGGACATTATCTCAAGTCTGAATTTCCATCTGAATACTAACTTCCTGATTTATGCAGTGGGTTTGACTTGGAATAAACTAATTTATTGCCCTTTCACCAGTAGCCTGAGCATTGAAGGGGCTGGCTCATATGGGAGCCATTCCCCTAGGGGTGGTGCAGTGGGATCCAGCTGGCTTGGGTCAGACTGTCCATGCTCTGGGAGACTTTGTGGTTTCGTGGCTCCCTTTGTTCCTTCCATAGCCTCCACCACTTTCTCCTATCATCCCACTACAAAAAATGTACCTGCAAAGGAGCCCTGCTATTTCTGGACTGCTGCTCACAAGAACAAATTGGGGTGCTGAGGAGAACTGAATCCTTGTGAAGGAATAAAACTGGGTCCTTTGTAGAAAAATGTTGTGACTCTTGATTGGAGGGCTGTGGATGTGGATCAGTTTTCCTAGCAAAGGGAAATAACTATAATCTAAATACAAAAAGGAGTCTGTTATGGTGAGATACAAAAGTATGGGGTTAGCTGTCAGGCTTTG
>Ga0181612_180304_pt1 | contig 22520 bp, 10 predicted proteins | sample HoacroProtozoa21_FD_119630 | JGI IMG/M metagenome (GOLD analysis project Ga0181612, IMG submission 119630) | Hoatzin crop microbial communities from Cojedes, Venezuel. Combined Assembly of Gp0051906, Gp0051904, Gp0051908
CTTTACTGAAAGAGTGGTCAGACATTGGAACAGACTGCCCAGGGAGGTGGTTGAGTCCCCATCCCTGGAAGTGTTTAAAAAACGTGTAAATGTGGCACTTCAGGGTATGTTTTATTAGGGATGGTGGTGTTGGGCAGATGGTTGGACTTGATGATCTTAGAGGTCTTTTCCAACCTATGATTCTATGATTCTGTCATGCTATGTATTTACTGATAAATTCAGCAGGGTACATGATGGTAGGTGGTCAGTGCTAGCCTCTGGTACGATCCTTGTTCTGCAGGACAGATTTTTTTTCCTATGATATAACTTATTTTGAACTATAAAGATAACTTTTTGTAAGTTTCTTTATCCTGAAAGGTCATAAACAGTTGCAAATGTCACCTGGCAATGTTCACTCTGACTAATATTTAAAAGAATTTTTAAATCAAGATTTTGAAAATATGCATGATGTGAATCAGCTTTCCCTCCAAACTAGTTTTTAATAACTTAAGTGCTTCTGGAACAAATGTAGCAGCAATCTTGGTTCCTTCTTTAATACCAACATGTCTTGAGATTAAGATGATCATTCACTGTTCATCTTTTTTTGTTTTGTTTTTCCTGAAAAGTAAATGTCTACATTCCAGAAATGCAGATGTGATTTTACTTTTAATGTGAGTGGAATATTGCCTTATTTAAACCATTTTATTTGCTGTGTTCAAATGGGTTTAGAAGCAGCTTCAGAGTACCAGTACATGGGCCAGTAATGTCCTAATGGCCAATCTGCAATAACTTATCTTTGTTTTCTATATTTCTCCTTGGTAGTGCTGAAATGTAGCTTCACATTTTTAAAAATTCCAAACAGCAACAGAAGAAAAGAAAATACTGGAGGAAGTCTTAGGCATATTTTCATAACTATTTTACCTTTTATTTTCATAACTACTTTACCTGTTATTTTCCCTTTGTGTTCTTCAGAGTATGTGGGTTTCTTCAGCTTATTCTGCCTGAATCATGATGCTCCTTTGGGTTGAGAATTATTCCAAATTTACTTAGCAGCTTATGACTGTAGTTACCCAGCTGCACTCACCTAGTTTGGAAGATGCCAGGGGAAAATATATTGCCCCAAATCTTTACAGTGCAAGAGAGGCAAAGCTGCTACAAAGCTCCTTGCCCCGCGTCCAACCAGTAGTGAGGTTCAAACTGTATTACCAGGAAGCAAACTGCCTAAATCCATCCCTTTCCATGCCTTTGGTTTCATCTCCAGGCATCCCATAATAAGTCTTCTGCCATCCCCAAATATGTGCCATAGCCCTAGGAAGCAACCCTCCTTCAGCTGGAAAGTTGCTTCATGCTTGTCTCATCAGGATGGGTTTCATACCTGGACAACAGGGCTGAGGTTCTCCCGGGACATCCCTTGGGGGGGGCCTGAGCAAGATAAACATTTTTCTGAACCCTCTGTTTGGCTTCCTGCCTGCCACTCTGCATCTGTGCTCCTCTCGTCTTGTGGAGATGGGCCTTTGATGGGCTGATGGTTCCTCTGACGAGCTTGAGAGCAACCAAGATGGGGTATTATTTGGGCTTTGCCCACATTGCCGTTTTCTTTCCGGACTCCTTTGTAGCTGTGCAGATGGGCTTTTATTACGTAATCTAACAGAAGAGACAACAATTTCTTGAATATTGCAATGCCGCAAAGACAGAGATTATTTTTCCACAGAAAGTCTCTAAAAGTACCAGCAGAAATATCTATAGCTGTAGTCTATATTTGTTATGACTGTGCAGTCAGAGTAATATAGGGGAATTAAACAGTTTCTTAATGATGTTAATTGTCTACCTGAGCTTCTGTTCATAACGGGCATGACATGTCATTCTTCAGTGAAATACTTCAATGCTTTCTATGCTTATATCTTCAAATATATTCTAGCCATTTCTGGGTAAGTAGCCAGAAGAAAACTGACTTTTGGTACTGTCTCAGCCAAATGAGATACTTGGACAGCTGTTGTGGACAGGTAACACCTGGATCTTGTATATAATTTCTTCCCTACTATACAACTGAACAACAATGCAATCTATTTATACTGTTGAACTAATTATATTCTCTTTTAGTTTGAGCTGCCTTCACTTTTTCTAAGGAAGATTCTGAGTTAAACTCATTTTGACGGTTACCCTACCCCTATGTATCTCAGTCCGACTATCTTTTACCTAAATATCTGACAACCTGCTTTTGCCTGTTGACTGTTTCTCCCTGAGTGGATTAGTGTAATTGTAGCCTGTTGAACTCTAGTAAGATTAAAAAATGCTTCCCTGGCTTTTTCATAGGTCTCAGTGACATCTGAAGAGATTATGATACTACCAGCAAGGAGTTTTTTAACTCATGTTCTGTGTGTTGATTATGCAGTTGATAGGCGTAGCCTAGGAGATGTTATATTTCTCAGTATTGTGAAAGGACTTACGTAAGTTAGAGAAGACAACAGAAATATTTATGGATATTCAACCTGTGAACCTTCACACATTTGCAGTGAGTAAAATCTTCCTTTTTTGGGTACTTTGGAAAGGTCAGTCATGTCCTGTGTGAAAGGCACACTTTCCTACACAAGCTTCTCATGAGGTGAATGGGCAAAATTGAATCAAATTTAAAACTTTCTTTAGTTGCTTATATTGCAGGTGCTTTGAGACTTTGATGAAGGTCTTGTTGACAGGTAGGTATACAGTGTGTCAAAACAAAAAGCAGATTATTATTTTTTTATTCCCTTTCTGATATAAGGTGCTTCTTCAGGAAAAGCCTAGTTCAATAACTACCAAGAGTGCTGCTTCCAGAGAAGAATATGAGCTGAAGAGTAAAACCTCCACCTTTTATGCTAAGGAGATGGACAGTTGCGTCTGGTAAATGAGTTGTAAAATGGGTTGTGCAAAACTCTTGTCTGGTGACTCCCTTCAGTGACAATTGTATTCCTACATCTGTTTAGACTCTAATCCAACTCTTCAATGTGAAGTAACTATAGTTTAAAAACTCTGCAACTGAAGAAGTCTTTTCATACCTTAACCACTAAGTATTCATTTTCACTTAACTTTACTCTCTTATAATATTTCTTTTTCTGTTTTGCGGTTTTCTTTAGAAAAACTTTTAGGTGTTCAAAATATCCTTAAAAGCCTGTTAACAGACCGTAATATCTTGGTTGGAAAGGTTAACAAACTGCAGGAGTTCTTTGTGTAGTGAACACTTAAACTATCTAACATATGGTAAAGGATTGTAATAGAAAGATAACAGGATGTGCAGATACTGAAAAAAACACTGCTTAGGCGCCTAGAGCAGAAAAAAACCAAAGCATTGTCAGAAGAGCTTATTAGCATGTGAAGGAATAACCGCACTTTAACATTCTGTTATTTACAGTTATTGCTTTCAAGATGAATTGGAGAAAGTTTTCTTTCCCTTGATGGCGTATAATAAGGCTTATTTTTTCCCCACAACACAAAAGTTTTTGCATTTAAAAAAAATTTTGCTATTAGAACTTCATTTGCTTCGTCTTGCCTGAAGATACTGGCAAGGTCTTTGAAGGACAGAAACATCAATGTCACATGAGGATACTGCCTGATTCTCAGCCTCTAGCGAAAGGAAGTAGATTCATATTTGCCGTGTACTTAACTTTACAGTTTATGCAACACACAGATTTCTTTTGAAATAATTGGCATGCTCCCTACTGAGTTCTAAGATCCTTTGAATTCTGCAGAAAGGTGTATACACAGCTTATATGAGTTCAGTATATAATAAATTTGCCCAGTGTTACCTGCAGGTAACATAGAATCTAATTGTTGTTTCTGTTTATGAGGTAATTGCATTGAAGAACATGTTTGGAATGGCAGCTGTATTGAAGCATGAGAAAGAAGCAAAGTGAAAAGGGTGAGTTTGGTGAAACTGGTTATTTCATCTGCATCTGTAAACCTAAAACAACTGGCACAATGCTTGCTGCAAAGAAGTTCATGATACTGCTTTATACTGTGCAAGTCGTGGTGACATTTTGACAGTTTACAGTAGCTTCAGTATTGCCTTGCATAATATTAGGATTAGCTTTGAGACGTGTCATTGAGATTAGTGGAAACTTAATATCTGAAATAAAACATTTGTGAACAGGGCTCCATATTCATCATAACTGTGATGCAGCTGGAAAAATGTTTTCCAAGAGATGTAGTCATATTTCAAAAAATTATATAACATTTGCTAAACAGAGGCATGAGTAGAAGTATATGCTTTGCAATACTGGGTAAGAGGAGTACTTAAATGCAATCAGCAGCAATGGTTTTAAGAAGAAAATAATTTTTTTTAAATGCTTAAAGAAGCAGTACAATTCCTTAAAGTTATAAATACTGCATTTCTCACTCCAACGGGATTTTTCTGTTGAGGATATAAATTTGATCATATGAGAAAATACTTCATACAGCATCAGCCTTGAAGCATGAAGTACTTTAAGGCAACAATACCAAAGTAATCCTGTGCAGAAGAACAGTCAGAGACGTAAAACAGGCCTGCTTTTTTAACTGCTTTTCACTTTCTTTGTTCCATTTTTGCAGAATGATGGTGAAGACAGCGTAATGAACTACCAAATCAAAAAAGCTAAATGTAAATTGTTACAAAACATAAATGGTGAAAGAGAATCCCCATCCCAAGAATATGTGCAAGTGACCACAGTCTGCCAGTCTTGAAAGCAGAACCCTGGCCTCCTCCGAGATTGACCTGATGTGCAGAGGAAGGGGAAGAAAGGGCTAGCCCACAACAAATGGTGAGTGATCCGTTTGTCTCTGCATGCTGATTTGATAAACAAGCTTCTGTCTCTTTTATTAGGAAGGGGTTTGTCTTCTGTTTGCCTTCTGTGACTACCTAGTTTGCTTTTGCTGGAAGAGCCTAGCACTTAGCAGGCTTAATACAGAAGCTGTGGTTGGACCTCTGCTGTATTCTAATGCAATGCTTTTTGAAGGTGTCAGACAAGTAAGTGGTGGAACTTTTGGAAAAATTTTGGGGCCATGTCTTGTCATATACCTCTTGCTTTGTTATAGAAAGCACAAATATATGTAGAATGGGTTTTGTTTAAACTAAAAAGATAGTCTAGGAGGGCTGAGTTGGAGATGAAAAAGCTCAACAATCTGTAACTCCTCAAATCATACATTTTGGGCAATTTTTCGAATTGAACCAATCTGCCATAAGTTTATGGTTCTTGTATGATGGGCTGAGTAGTTTGAGTAATAATGAAGTGAATGATGTGTTACAGCTGAATATATGTATTTATCACTTAGGGAATTAGAGATCTCTGGTGTTGGGAGCATTTGCAGGCTGACAAGTCAGGCCAGCTTTACGCTTTAAAACAGAACCTTACTAACTTGTTTTATGAACAGCACACTTCGTGCTCATGACAGTTCTTACACAATATTAATCATCATAACCGCATATTAAAAATGTAGTCTTTAAAATATATCTTCTAAATTAGCTTTAGGTATACAATGCCATGAAGATGATGCTAGGTATTTAGTAATGATGGCTCTGGTCTTGATGGTCCTTAGTTGCAGAGATCTCAGAGATCAGGTTTATGAACGCTTCGGTGAGAGAAGTGAGAAAAAAAATGGGCTTGCCTCTTTCTTCTGTCATGTGCCAGATGTTTTTATGCTATTTCTGTCCTCCCCAAAAGGGGAGACTTCTTACCTGCTTGTTTAGTTTGCTTTTGTCTTGCCAGTCATTCTACCAGCATGTTCAGCAGGGTGTTCTGCCTGTTTGCACTCCCTTTGCTTTTCTTGGTTTTGTCTGGCAACTTTTGTTACTTGATCCATCTGCCTTTGCACCTTTTGCTCACATACTTGTCTAAAATTTTGTCTGGCTGTGCAATCACAGTGTTGCAAAACGCTTACATGCTGTTGTTAGTTACACGATTTTAGTATGCTTGTATTCGTGTTCAAGGCAAGTTTATATTAATTATGTCCTGATTAGTCCATTTATAATTTACAGATGCCACAGGCTTTGGCAGCATATGGTTGGAATAAAGCTTTTCCATTTGCTGGAATAAAAGTTCTCTTTAATTCAAGAATATTTGAACAATTACAGTTTTTGTAATCATATTAGATATTGAACTTTCTGTCATCCTCTAAGCAGATTTTAACATAATAGAAGAACTCTGTATAAAGAAACACAATGTGCAGTGTTTCAAAACATCAATAAATTTTTTTTTAGTTTATTTTAAAGGCAGAAGGCAAAGGACTTCTATTAACTCTAAAATAGCCCAGTTTTGTTCTACTATGCTTACATTTCTGAAAATAATCTTGTTAATGTTAGAGAAGTCTGTATGGTTTCTCTAATGCAAACATTATGTCATAACATTTTCTTAGTTGTGCTGAGAATTGCCAAGTACCCAGTTAACCGTTACACTTAAGATGCTCACAGGTGGTTAATAAAGAAATAAATCTGTAATTATATGCATCTGGAATGTTTTCAACAACATCAGTATGGGATATCAACCCTTCCATCATCTAACATAGTTCCTGAAATTTGTGTTGGTGGGTTTAGTTGCTCAATTTTTTCTCCTAGCAGAAATAAGGACCGAAGTATTTGGAGGGCAGGGTCTTGATATTGTTTGTCTTTGTTCTGAGTGATATGTGTCTGTGGATACATTCACACACATGCACTAGACAGTTTGAAGGCTGGAATTGTATGATAAATTGCAGAATCCTCCAAGACAATTACTTCAACATCTCCTGAGTAAGCAGCTCTTCCTATCGTGTCATCGTGTTTCAGTTACAAATTCTTTGTTGGCACAAACATCTCAAAGCAAAAATGAGGTTTCTTGTGAAGGTGTTTGCATGGATACAAAGCAGTCGCTGTTCTTTCTTTTTCTTCACGTTGAACTCTAATCTTTATCAAGTTTTTATTCTAGGTTTGTTTCAATATTCTGAAATTGCTTGTTCTTACTGTGATGAATGACTGGTTTTGTTGTAGTACTGTGGCTGCCTGGCAGATCGTTTTAGTTGTTCCTACCTTTAGGAATATTAAGAAGTGATAGCAAGATAGAAGGTTAGAGAAAACTCTGGGGAATGAAACGTTGTTATTTCCTCAACATAAATTGCCAGATGCTTAAAATTTCTTTTCTGAGACTAAATGAAAAAATAAATATTGTTAGTTAGTTTTGTAGATCTTTAGGCAAAATAAAATGTTAATATGAAAGATGCTTACTGTCAGCTGATGCTCTGAAAAATACTGAGCTAGCTCCTCAGTGCTGTCTGTGGGTGCAACTACAACAGCTTCCATGGCCATGTGTCAGAGAGTGCTATGCAGGATTTCACATTGTGGTACAGAAAGGAGTTTATGCCATGCAGCTGCTCCCCCTACTTTTGCCTCGAGACCTTCACTACCTCTCATGCAGCTTTCACATGGAGATGCAAAATTGTGGGTGATTTGCAGGGGGACTGAGAGGGTGGCTGTATTACAATTTCTGACTTGTATCTGTTCAATAGAGAATATTTCGAACAAGTAATTGTTCAGTGGCTGTTTCAAAAGAGCTTAAACAGATATTTAATGGCACTTGGGCAGCTAATTTTTTAGGCTTCTTATGAAAAAAAAAGTCATTATTACCTTTTAAGATGGCCGTACTTAAGAGATACTTAAGCCATTGGTATGGGTAATATGATTATAGCATTGTTTTTCATCATAGCATTGTGTTTTGCTGGAAACTTCCATACATACACTTAACACCTGTCAATTTATCACCTTTAACACAGAGTGGGAAAAGTCATTTCCATGCTTCAAATTTCCAGCAGATTTTTCTTTAAATTGTAGAGTTTCTTTTGGCTTTAGGAGTCAAAGCTTTATATGATCAGTTGGAATACATTTTTTAAACATTGAATTGCCGAATTGTAATGAACAACACAGACTGTTTAGTCTGATTCAAGGGCTAATAAAGTCAGGAAAATAGCTAAGTAGCGAATCTCATGTGCATTATTTGCTCTGTATACTGTATGGATGATTACACTGCTGAACCTCTCAGACCATCTTTTTTTGTTACGCTAGAGCAATGAACTGTTGCAAATGGATTGAATGTTAGTGACTTGTATCAATGATACTTTTTTAAATTTCTGTCCCTTATGCCATGCAACATACAGTCTTTCACATCAACACACCAAAGCTTTTGTTTTTGGAGAGTGGGGCTGCTGGAGGTTTTGCTAAGGGTGATGATATCATGTTTGTAATGCTGAGGAATGTTTGCTAGCTCGCTCTGAGGAGGTCTCAAATCTGTGAATCTGGTAGGTGGCATTTTGTCAATGTTAGTCCTTTTCACTGTAATTCTCTGAGGTGAATAATAGTGGCAGAATCCAAGTCTAAACAGATACGTTTTTTTTCCTGATTGCAAGTGGCATATAGGGTATTCATAGAGACATTTATTCACATAGACATTCAGAAACCTTACCTTACAGAGCAAGTGAAGTATGTGAAATCAGAGAATAAGGATTCAGTACCTTTGGTGCTGTCATTTCATGTAACAGAATTGTTTAACAATGCAATAGCTTTTCTGATGCTTTCTCCCCTTCCTTACAAGGTTTTTGGCAAGTTTCTTGTATAGAAAAACAGATCCTACTGGGACCAGGGTAGAACCAACTCTTAATTCTAGCAGTTCTTGTAACTGATTGGCATCAGGAAGACTAAAAAGACTTGATTTTCCCTGAGGGGAAGGTATTGGCTCAAGGCTTCCAGGAGTTCCTCAGACATAACATGCTCCCTTAGATAGGAATAGGATTGTTATTAAAAAAGTTCTCTAAACAATCACAGTAAATATTTCTTTGATAGCTTGGTGTTAGAGAATCATATTCTGCTTTTTATTTGTCAATTGTCTGTTTAATGACTGATGACAAGAGGAAAAAATCCAAACAAAACCTTTTCTACTCAGAGACGGTTTGAATCTTTCTTGATTCTTGACTCAGCTACAGCTGGCACATCCAGAAGCTCAATAACTATTCATTAAAGGATATCTGTATTCTTTTCAGGTCATGTAGGATCATCAAGCTGGGGACAGGAATAGTTTGTGCAGATACATTGATATTTTAATGAAGAGCTTTCTACAAGGCCGAAGAGGTGGCAGTGGGGAAGATACGAACCATGAGAACTGCTTCTTTTCTGCCTATGGGAGATTGCAGCTACATCTGCTTCATGAGGAATAGTGAAAGTAAGGTTAATTACTAGGAAATAGTTGTAATACTATTTGAAGTGAAAGGAGCAGCTGTGTATGTTCACAAAACAGGTGTACTCATGCCCTAAAGTACTGAACACATAGCACTTCTGTAAACTTTGTGGGCAATTACAAATCCAGATTTATAAACAAGCCTAACCCTATGCCTAACTAAAAATTTAAATATGAAACTATGGTGCCAAAACACTTATTATATCAGTCTACCTCAAAAACACTTCAGTTTAGACATAAATTTGAACTGGAAGCATCAAAAAATGAAAGCCAAGTGCTTCAAGCAATAAACAAAGAAAATAGTATCTTCCAGCAGAAAATTTTCACCTTCATGAAAAACGCTAATGTGTGGAATGGTAATGCTATCATCTTTGTAAGACAGTCGAATTTGTTACAGAATTTGAAAATGTTCATTGGACTACCAGTGGTAATAATAAAACCTACTCATCCTAAGCTTGCTAGATCTTGAGGAGAGCAAAGCAAGTACAGGATTGTTGTACTGGCAAAAGCTCAGCAGTCCAATAGCACTTTGCCAGAACTCTTTAATCAGAACCAGCAACGCTTCAAAAATATGAGATTAAACAATATGGAAAAGAATTCAGGTTGCAAAGAAGAACATGATAAATGTAGCATCACCATGGAAACAAAAATCAGGTGCAGTAGTATCAGTGGGTGATTATGTAGCCAAGATGTAATTTCATTTGCTGAAAATTCAGAAGATGTTCTTGGGTAGGAGATGTCTGAATAATGCTGTGTTGTCCAAGAACAAAATAAGGTGGACACTGACAGAGTATTTACAGCTGTGCAGAAAAGGCATGATTTAAAATAAAAGCAACTCAGGAAGAAACCAGATCCTCACAGGTTGCTTCTCAGATCCAGAAATGGATTGTTTTAAGCATGCTCACATGATGGGAAAAGTCATCTTCTCATGTGGAAAATAAACTTTTGTAGCATCCTTCTGTAGTTCATCAGATGACTTCATGGATGCTCTTCTTGCATTTAGTCAAACTCGAGTCTTATAATATGCTCCAGTGAGACAGTTTTTCTTCTCAGACCTCCTTAGAAAACTATGGGGAGTGTTTTTTAAGTTGTCAACAGTTAAATGCCTGAAACATCTTCTACTGGTGTAGTAGATGGCCATATTCCTTGGGAGCTTCCTTCACAAACTGTCATTTGCTTAGGGTAACCTGCGTTTTTTTGCACTGCCTGTGTAGAACTACATGTAGTACCTGAGCAGGCTAATTTGGGAAGAAACAACAAATCTCATGTGGAACATATGGCTGTCACACTGCTCTGTGAAGGCCTAAATGACGAGCAGAGTTAACTTCTTGACAACTGTCGGGCTACTGAGGTTTAGGAAAACATTTATTGATAGTGAGTAGAGCGTCCTTTCTTGGTATACTGGATATATTGGAAGAGTTTTGTGTTTCATTATGTTCCACAGGCATTTTGTAATTCTACTACAGAATGGTGAGAAAGAGGTAAGTATATACAGGTAGGAAGGAAGCACCAACACAATAATAAAGAAAAAGATCCCTTTTATTTGAACGACTGTCAAGCACACCATAAGCGGATTTCACATATTGGCAGTGAGCTGAGGAAGAATTTAATGGAAAAGAGTTACATTGCATTTGTTGTGTTAGTTAGAATAGAGGTACTGATTCATAGCATTTGATTGCTTAAGAAGTCTAAAAATGTTCTGTTGTCTAGGGTCAAATACAATATGTTACCATTATTATGATTATATTAGCAGTATATTACCATTATTAGCATCACGTAGTCCATTATTGTACTATTATTAGCAATTGTTATACTGTCTATGTAGTAGATTTTCCCTATTTTTTTGCTGGACATGGATATGTAATTATGAAAAAGTACAACTGTCACCATGACTTCTCTTTTGTTTGTCAGGACAGTATGTGTTGATTGTGTTGTTGATCAAACATGCTTTTCAAGGTCAAAACAAGCACCCTTTTCTGAGAAAATTTCTGAAATTTCTTAGTTAAACTTAATTAATTTTTTTTTTATTTTTATTTCTTTCCCTTTTTCCTTTTTTCACTTTTTCCTTTAGTCTGGGACTGCATCTTCTTTGTGGCATGGTCATAATACAGTGGGCAACATTTTTCTTTTGGATTGTGCTGAGTTCATAAGTTGTTACATGGACAGAAAAAAAAGATCCTACAGATGTTTAGGGTGATACAATATTGAGATACAATACCTGGAATGCTTTTTTAAAAAAAAAACATAACAGAAAACCAACAACAAAACCCACAACATTTTTAGTCTACTAGCATATATTTTTATTTTTCGTATTTCAGTTCATGTGGTAAAAGAAGAGAAATTAGAATCCTGTTATGTGGATCAGATTATTTATTACTGCATGAGAATGTTTGTGTAGTTTTGTATATGAAATAATCAGATAAAAATGACAGATTGCTCTCTCTAGTACACACTTCATGTTTTCACTTGAATATTTTTCATGCGTCTTTAAAAAAATGAGCAGGGGTTTAGTTTCCTGTACACATTTGACTCTTCCTATATTTTCACTATCATGAAATGAAGAGTATGATGATTGATCTTTGCCTTTGGTAACTTCCCAAACATCAGCTGACCCTGTTTACACCAGCATTCTTTCCCTTTCCTTTTTTGTTTTACCAGTGTGTCCTGGTTTATGTTCTTGCACAGTTACAAAACAGCTTGAAGTAGATACACCACTTCCAATTATTTGCTTGAAAATATAATTGTATACTGTAGTCCCTCTTCTGAGAATGCTATAATTATCCTGGATCCTCTAAACATCCAGCAGTCACCATTGTCAAAAACCTGGTTGTGCACTGTATGAAAAATTCATACTACATACTCCCCAGTAGTATGTCAGGAAAAACTAATGAAAGAGTCCTCTTTCTTTGCGCTTCCACCATTACCTGCCATAAGTTCTCTCACATCTCAGACCTTCCAAGATGATGTCCAGATACAGTTGTTCTCTTGCTTTTCATTTTCCCCATCTACTGACCTTTCTGAAAAACAAAACCTCACTTCTTCACGTGTTACAATATCTTTAATAAAAAGAAGTGATTGATGCTTATAGAAGTTACAGAAAAAATCTGTAAGAGGTGATTTCTTCTCATAAAGCACAGCTCTGCTATACCTTTACTAGGAGGTGTTTGTCTAAAATATGCCTTACAGTTTTGAATGATGAAGGTAGAGAAGAAAGAATGTACCTAGAAGAGATCTTTAAATATACAAACATTGGTAACATTGAGGTATGCTACCAATGAGTTCTTGTCATTGTAGAACCTAGAACATCCAACAAAAGCAGCGCAGACATCTGTTTGTTCAACAGTGTTAAACCACAGAAGAAAGCTATCTGCTAAATTGTGGATCACCTAAAGAAGAGCTGTAAAACTACATTAAGAAAGAGACATAAACAGTAACACAATCAAGATCATACTCCAAACACTGAATTAATAGTAAGTAGAACGCAGATTGAAAACATACTTTTATTGTCTGAGACAATAAACCAGCATGATTCTTGCTGGTTCTCATTGGAAGATCCATTCCAGTACTCCCACCTTTAATGTTATTTGTTTAGTATAAGTATTGGAGAAGCTATATAGTAAAGTGAAAGGAAAAAGAAAATACATGTGGATACTGCAGTTTCCAGAGAAAACACTCTCTGAATTGCCCATGATATTAAAAATAAAGTTTCTCTATAAAAACTATTCTGTTTTTCTTGCACCTCTGCTGTTTTATTTTAGAGTTCTCATCCATCTGCTTCTACAAAAACCTGTTTTTGTTAAAGAAAGATTGTTGTTTGTCTCCTTTTTTTTCAACAAAGCAAGTTCAATTAAAGAGAGATTAACCGTTTTCATGGATTCTTCTCTAGTAGATTTTATTTTCTCTTGATGTTTTTCTCATATGACTTGAAGCTCAAGCTGTAACATATGCCTGTAAGTCCTTTCAGGGCTAATTTGAATGGAAAACTAGAAAACAAGTTCTAGCTTGAGGGTTAAATTATTGTAAGCAGAGTAACTTTGTTTTGATCGTATTCAACACGATCTTGTATTTTTGCAGCTATTCCAATATTCAGTTACATTAGACAAGTCTGCGAATGTGTTTGAAACAGAATGGTTTTCTTGTTCAAAATGTTAAAAAAAATCACAGCATAATTAGTACTGAACATTTTCTGTGTTAATACTTTTTTTCTCCTAATTGAATGGCGTAAACAAGTTTCTAGTTAACAGCGTATTGTGAGCAATATTTGCTACTTACTCATCTGGTCTAATCTGGTAAGATTCAGTGGATAACTGGACTGTCTGCATATCTTTACTTCTTCAAGACAAATTTCAGATTTATTTAACCAGTTGTTGCTCCCACTATATAGCAGAAATCATGGTCAGAACTGCGTAGAACAACCTGTTTGCTCAAGTTTGGAAACTTAACAGGATTTATGCAGCCAGCATGTATCCAAACAGTGTTTCCAGCTGTACTTCAGAAAATATACATCTTACAGTATATGAAGGCAGGTTCCTGAGCCTGTGTTTCCTCTGCATGATAGGGGACTGTTCTGCGAGTGTCAGAATCTACTGTTTCTAACAAAATACTAGTTACAGCAATGGTTGGCTTGCTTTCTCATGAACACTGCAAGGCTGGAATATGTTTCTAATCTGATTTGAACTCCTCTATAGCTATGTCCATACAACAGTACATGGAGTGCCAGGGACTTTGTCCAGCATGCTAGCCTCATAGTCCTGGAGAGTCAGACGTTGAAGATTAAAGTTTTAAACGAGAGTTTGAGAGCAAGGTAAACTGTTTCCATAGATAAAGCCAGTTGGTTTGAAAATGGTTAGTTCTTGCAGTGTTACAGGCAATTTACAGCACTTGACAATGCTACAGACCTTTTAAAACTTAGCAGGTGTTTTTGAGGACAATTCATATAAATGTCAGGCCTACTACATCTTAGGTGTATAACAAGAGACATCCTGTTTATCTTTTTTCTGTTGTCTCCACTCTAGCTTGCACTGGAACAGGTCAGTGAGCTTTCAGAAACAGGTAGGTGCTTCATGCTAGTTGAATCCTGAGTAAAAATAATTACTATGTGGGGTGGCACTAGAAATGGAAACATGGCTTTGAGATAGCGTAGTCTGTTCTGGTATCACTTATTGGTGAATAAGTACAGCCTAAGAAGTCTTTCTGAACAGTTCCGCTAAACTTTATAAAATGTGTTCCTTTATACATTATTTCAAAGCCAGAGGGTCTTTTCCTCTTCTTGTTTGGTGCAGGGTAAGCAGTGAAAATTATGTGGAATTATGTTTCATTCATACCTGGCATTTAGTCCCCAGTCTGTAGAAAATACTGAATTAGAAACAGTTTATCATTTGGAACAGAAACAAATCTTTCCAAAACTTATTGGAAATGAAAATACTGAAAATGACTTAGGATTAGTCAACATTTTTCATTTTTTCGTTTCCATTTTTATTATAATGGTATGCAAAATTATATATTTATTAAAAATAAAAATTAAAAAGCTGAGAACTAAAATTTTTCTTAGGAAAGCTTACTTCTGGGTTTCTTGCAGGAATGAAGGTTCTTAGACCTAGATTATTTAGCTATATAATTTTAAGTATCCTGTAAAAAGACAGTAGTCAGAAGGCACTAGTATATTATAGCAGATGATGTTTTAACAGGGGAAGTTTTGATTTCATCAGAATAGTGTATTTCATTGGAACATCATTTCATATGAAAAATTGTTTAGCATGATTACAACTTATATCACTGTGTATTTGGTGTATTTTTGTTTTATTAAGATAATCCTAGAAGCAAGGCATGACCTCTTCTCATGTTTACCAATACACTAAATCACTGAATTGCCAGTCATATGTTCAAGGTTAACAGCACTGTACATAGAAAGAAAAAAAGTCCCCTTCTCTTCAAATTATAGTAATTATATCAGTTTATTCTGTGCTCAGAATAAATTTGACCTGTGGTTAAGGTTGCAGGTTTGGATTTTAAGAAGAGCCTAAGGGAACACAGTGCTCAAGCCCACTGTTGACTGACGAGAGTTGGAATACATTTAAAATTCCCATCTCTATGTAAAAATTTTTTTGCTACATTTGCGGTATCCAAATTAAAATTCTGTCTGAGATAGTTCTGTTATTAGTTTGAGGTACATTATTGCACACAAACACAAAAAAAGGCTGGTGCATGCCCTGGGAAGAGGAGAAGGATTTTTAGAAGGGTGCTGACACCCATGTGTTGTTTTTTATACTATGTAGTTTCTGGAATAACAAAAGAGTGGAGCATGGAAATAGTAATGCATTTCAGTTTATACCAAAGAAGTGATCCTTCCAGTTACACTAGTGTCATTTATAAAATCAGGTGTGTGTGTACCCTCTATCAAACCTGCCATTTGGCTTTACTGATTGCCATTTACAGTGTTCATTAATCTACCTGTCTGACATCATCCTTTTCAAGCAACAGGTCTCTCTAGTATTGTTGCTTTTGCTAACGCTTATCCTTGTGCTTTCAGTTTTATGGTGATGACGGACAATGTATGCGTGTGTAGTGCTCTGATAGAGGGCTGCTACCCTGCCATTTGAATGACAGGTGCTTGCCCTTTTTTGATTGGGAATCTGTTTCAGTCATCAGTGTGACAGCTTATAAAAGCATCAGTAAGTCAACTAGAAATTTGCTGACCTCAGATGGAAATAGTATTATCTGGGATAATTTCGGATAGTATGCAGATACCTGCTTGCTCTTGCAGGGTATGTGATCTAATAAGCTGCGATGCGCATGGATAACTTTACAGATGTGCCCAGTTTGTTTCAATAGGACTGCCTGTCTGAATAGATACTTCTTGCATGGATGTATTTGCATTATCAGGCTTTGGCTTTACATATCTGAGTCAGATTTCAGAAGTATTTGTTAAACTTGCATTAGGTTGGTTAACTGTTTAGAAAATACCACATTATTGTTTTGTAAATACGCAGCACTGCAGATGATACTCAATTGTTTAACCTCTTAATCAGACTCTTTTCTCTGGAAAAAGCTGCACGTTTTCCATGAACTTTTCATCAAAATTGATGTATTTAGGTCTGTTCATTTACTTAATCTTTGCCTAAATTTTCTCATGCACTGAATAGGAATAATTTACCTTGGCATGTTGAGGGTTGTTAAGGATGTGAAATGATGATCCTTAAAATTGAGAGTGACTTTGTCCCTTTCATTTACTTCCCAGGAATGGAATGAGTTCTGTAAAGATGAGCTCGAGAATAGCTGGAATGTGTTGTCTCTCTCTTTATCTAGTTAGTGAAGCTTTCTTGTCTTCCAGTCACTCAAGTTCAAGAAAAAACTGCAAATAATTCCTAAGAAACAGTGTTTATCCCTGGATTTGGGGTTTTCTTTGATGTTTCTTTGCAGTGCAAAGGATAGCAGATGATTGTCCAGAGATACATTTGAGAAGACTAAACATGAAAACTACTGATTTTACAAGTCGGAATGAAAGTGTGAAGACGTTCATAAACTTAGGGTTATATTCTTCCATTGTGTGTTTTACCTTGTATATGTAATTTTTTTCTTCCTTACTGCAAATATCCTGGATAGCAACTGTTCCAGCATCTCAGACAATTTCAAAATCTGACCATATGCAGACACAACCATCTGTGTCATGTCATGATGACAGCCAAGCTGGCTGAAGCTGTCTTAGCAAAAGGAGTATAATTGTAGCATTGATGAATGCAAGTGAGACAACATGCAGGTGAAATAAAGAAGTAGTAACTGGTAGAAGTGAATAAATGAAATAAGTTTTTGGTAAAGCTTTTTTTTTCATCGTGACACTTAAAGAATGGCTTGTGTTATCTTACAATGTAATCAACATTTTACAGTTACAATGTTATCTTATGATGTATGTCTTACAATAATATTTCATTAGTGTTATGAGTTTAATTATTCCAAGAAGATTTGGCACTTTCTGGGTAGCTATGTAGATGCATGCTAACAACTGTTGAAGTTTTAGCACTGTGGATCTTTCAATGTGTTAAATGTTTTTCGGTGTTTAGCTCTTTACGTAGCACCAGCATTGTATATAGGCTGCCATTTAAACCTCAGACTTCATTTTATTAGAAGTGTAATAATTTTATAAGAATGTAGAATTTCTGTTAGCATTATTATTGATTTATCATTCTTTCTCATTCTTTCCTTTTATTCCTTTCAGTAAACTTTGCAAAAGACAAAATCATTGTGTTGCATTTGTCTCTGGAATGGTATAGGACTATTCATCAGCTGTTTCAGTGGAACGCTTGACAAATTTTAATACACCCAGTAATTCTGTCCAAATGGAAGATTACTTTTTTGTATGCATGCTATCAAAGTCTTAACTCAGGAAAACAGCTCAGAAGTTATAGTATACTATGTTATAATGTGAAATAAATATAATACGCTTATAAAATACTTGAAAAGATAAAAATATGTGACTTCATAAAGGGGGAATACAATGGAAGAAATCCTTCCCTCATTGTAATCAGCAATAAAACTACCAGACAAGGGAATTTTATGTTCTTTGTTTTAATGCAGGCTTAAATTACTCTAGTTGGATTTCATTTTTATGTAGGAGTTTGTGTTCATTTGGGATTAGGTTTCCGTAGAGCTTATTCAGGTCAAACACCAGTTGTAGTTATCTTGCACCCCTGAACCTACTGAGGCCCAGATGTAGGGCACAGTGTGTAATAAAGACTTTACATTAGAGACACAAGAAAAACCATTCATGCAAGAAACGAGTTGCTGTAAGGTTCATTCCTTTAAGTAAGTGATTGTGATTTTATCCCCAGTTTTATGATCGCTCGCTTGTGATAACACAGATCATCTTCAGAAGTAAGAAGTGTGAAGATACCACATCCTGTACAGAACAGGGGTAGTTTGGGTCTGAAATGGTGGCTATGTAAGGAGGGCAAGCATTGAGGTCTAAATCCTTTTCAAGTCTCATTAGTTAATCTTTTCAAAGCAAGATTCTTCCGTCCTTGAGTGGTCTTAACAGGATTTATAAATAACCTTGGCTAGCTATCTAATTCCAGGGAATGGAGATGCACTGGACACATCATAAAGTCCTTACCAGAGCATGGACTGTGTGTTTTATAGAGCAAAGATGCTTCAAATGACGCATTCTGGATTCTATTTGGTACAGTTACAATAAATAATATTTCCACTTCTTATTCTTAAAGCAGTCGGCTCACTCCTTAAACTCCTTTCCCAGCCATCAGCAAAGCTTCCTTTTTTGGTCCTTTATTGATCTGTTATGACTCATTCATAATTTGTGCTTCTACTCTTTGCCCTGGTTTCTCTGGCACTTGCACTGAGACAATTTGCACATGACTCTGATTTTGCTTTTAGCACCTAGTAACAGTTGGTAGCATTACTCATATTCACCTGGTACTCCTGTAAATACTGATGAATACAGATCTTATGTCCTATGGGCAGAGAGAAAGGAAGTGTATATATGTGTAGATTTCACTAATTCTGTTAGCTGGTGTAGTATCAATTGTAATCCATCAAAAGATGAGCTCAATTTATGATACATCATTTGTCTGAGCAAAACAGTTGTTGATGAATAATAACTAGCAGTATGCTACTATTTGTCTGTACTTTGTGGAGCAGGTTCTGCTAGTCAGGGTGACATCTTCGTCCTTACAGCTGTCATCTCTGGTCCAGAATGGTATTTCTGCTGATGTTTGTCTTCAAGCATATCAGGTCCACTAAGTCATATGCTTAAAATCAGACAGACAGTACATAGTTGGATGTGCACATCGATCACTTCCTTACTGAAGTTCTCTTTTATTCAAATGAGGCATTATGCTCACAAAGTAATGAATTGCATAAAGAGAATTAATGATACATCTTTGGTACGTTCAACATATATCATTAAAATATGGACTTGCTGAAATTTAACACATTCTATCTTGAAAATATCAGTTGCAGCAGCAGAATTTTGTATAAAATCATTTACCCTTTTATAGATATCAAAATGGCCTAAATATTTCCTGTCTTATGTTACAGCCCTTTCAGAACTCGTATCGTAGAATGTACAAATGTGTAGCTTTATAATGATTTAAAAATGTCAGCTATTGTGAACTTTATATGTCAAGAACATGTAGTATGGGCATGTGGAGCTTTGGAACAGTAGTTGGCTTTTCACATGATGTTTCCTGGGTTCCCTTTGTAAGGTAATTCTTGTTTTTGCTTTGGTGAGTATAATACTAATATATATAATCTATAAATACTGAGAATACTATGTTTTGTTCTTGAAGTAACTTATTTTTAATGCAGGGTCTACATCAGGTGCAATCCCTTCAGTTTCACCATTCTTTTGGAAAAGTAGACTAAGCCTTTATATTTATACAGACTCTAATCATGTTTGTTTAATTGTCAGCTTTCTTAAGTGACTTCTGAGTATTCTCCAAGAAATAAGCACTGCAAATTTAGGAAGTCTTTGCTTCCTAATATTTTATGTTTTCTGTGTTATGCAATTGACGTGTAGCCTTATGCTTGATAATGATTAATTTCGAAAGAAGTCATCATAATATGGATAGATTATTGTATCTGAAGCTGGGGGAAAAACTGTAGGAGAACAAAGATGAGTTGATACCTCTGGCTTGAAGTAAGCAGGCATCTAACAGACATTGTCAGAGCGCTTCCATTACAATGGATTTTTTTTTTAAGAGATAACCAGGGTTTTTTTGAGAAAACTTGATAAAAATGCTTTTGTAGTGCAGTTCATTTGTGATGCTTTGATTTATGTTGTTATTAGTTTTGTTTTAAATGCAATTGTCAGCTCCAGGTACAGACTTTTTCTACATACAGTATATATACTATGATGTGTTCTGCAGCAACAAATTGTTCATTTTAGTTAAATGAACAGAGCACCAGAATGGACAGACTACTAAGAGTATACCTGGACTTAGAAATTTCATGGTTGTCAGTTGCATCTTTCAGGTTGGCCAGAATTCCAGAATTTTCATGACTCTTGTCTGTGAAAACAAGTCATTCTCTAATCTAATGTAGCTTGGATGTTAAAAAAAATGAGAGAATAAGAAACACTGAATGGTGTTCTTCTAAGGGTTGGGGTGATAATTTTGTCAAGTTTGTTGGTTGTGGAAGGAGGTAGAGAGGGTTTGGAAACATTTGGGAAAGGTCTTTTAGCTAACATCGATATGTCCTTGAGGAGGTGTTAGAAAAAGTTTCAGCTGTGGTCTTAGGCTAGAATTAATTTCACTTAGACTGAAGCACCAATGTGAGGTTGAAAGTTTCCCTGAGAATCTTCCACAATCTTTCACAGGTTGATTCACCTTGTTTGCACTCCAGCTCACTGGTGGAGGAATATTTCTTTTTCCTCAAATGATAGGAGGAGGTTAGGACTCACTGATTAACTTAGTTACTTCCATTCAAAGTGAGACAAGACTAATAACGGCCTCCATCATGTGGCCTCTTCTGCCTGCAATAAGGGTTAAACCTTTCTTATGTTCCTGTCTTTTTTACCCATAATGAATCACTGGAGCAGGAGAGAAGATCTTGTTATCTTTTTTAAATATGTGTAGGTCAGGAAATAATGGATAAAATCCGGGTAGTAACTCAGGTTTCTGAGTGCTTTTTGTAAAGTTGTTTTGCTGTTTCAGAAAATGATGGGTGTTTTTTTGCTGGAGTCTGCTTTTCATTGATGTTGTGCAGTAATGATTTCAGTGGCTTCAATTTACTCCTTAGTCAAATAACATCAAAAAGATTAATAAATCTGAGGGGCTTTTTCAGAAGAAACACACAAACCACAGTTGTATTGTTGGCATTACAATCATTGCAGCAACAGATCCAGAATAAACAGAAATAAATCTGTGCAATCACTGAAGCCAACATTGTTGTCTCATGTACACAGTGAAGTCCACGTGTCTGACAAAATGTGTTGTGAAGCCTAAAGTAATTTCATGTGGAGGAATATGCTTTCAAATAGTTTTTCTTACTCGTGATAATTGTATATTTATTTTGATTGGTCTCCCACTCTATCATTCGAAAATGTATTTTTATAGCTGTGATTTTTTTTCTTATCTAAAAAATAAGATTATTTTCAAGATCAGTTCAACTTTTAGGACATTTAGGGCTAGGTACTTTACTGTGATATGGAAAATTCCTAATTCTGCTGATTTGCTATGGCTTAGACTCCAAAATGGCTAAATCACTTTGAAAACATATGTCCATTGAGATAATACAACTCTAAATAACAGAGTACTCTGCTATAAATCTTCAAAAGAAGCAATGCTTTTCCCTGAAGTCTGTTCATCTATTCTTTTTCTTTTACTAACTGACAAAATAACCAAATGAGGAAGTGTCAGGGGACTTAATTCCAAAGTTTGAGGTTTTTGTGGTGCTTCTAGTTGAAATACAGTTGATGATTTGTCCCACTGGCCTGAGGCATAAGCTGAGTCATCATGACTAGCATTTGCATAGCAGCACTGGCTTTTCTACCTTGGTGTTGGTATTAATAACCTTCTAAAATATACCAAAATATGTACCTTTTCTGTAAAATGGTGATGAAAGACAGCAAATACACCTCTATAAAGGTCAACATTTATCTTCCTATGCTTTTGACAATTTTGAATGCTGGTACAAATACTAGCTTACAGATATTCCTTTTGCTGTACTCTGGGAGCTGTGTTAACACCTCAGCCTTGTTTTTACCAAGATCATTTCCCTTTCCATCTGCACAGATGGATCTGATGGATCTGATCCCGTGGGAGTTGCTCCATGATTTAACAGGTTGTGATGTCTCTGCTTTGATTCCTTCCAATTATTTCCTTTTGTATCTTCATTATTACAGCTTGGTCCAATTTAACAACCGATCAAGAACTACTGACTACCTCACCTCTTTTAAAGCACCACATTCATATAGATCCTCAAGTTAGTCACTGTTCTGTTTGTACTCCTGTCAAACATTCATGTCACGTGAATGGCCCACATTTACAGGCTGAAGAAGGCAGATTACATTTCCAAGGGTTTTCAGTTCTAAGACACGTGTATTCCTGGAAAATTAAAGTAGATGAAGAACGTGGTTAAGAAGAGATGAACCAGTAGGCACTGAGAATAGCTCCTGTCACAAACACAAAGACTTTTTAGATCCCAAGAAACAGACTTCGTAACTTTTGATCTCCTACTGTTACAGAAACAATGCACTGTGTGCTTTTTTTGGCAGTTCTCAGTGTGTGAGGTTCTGAGAATTCTGATTAAAATTAGAAGGCAGCCAGAGAGACTTCTCTCTAATTTTGTGGAAATTCACAGAATCACAGAATAGTAGGGGTTGGAAGGGAC
>Ga0181612_132721_pt1 | contig 22516 bp, 19 predicted proteins | sample HoacroProtozoa21_FD_119630 | JGI IMG/M metagenome (GOLD analysis project Ga0181612, IMG submission 119630) | Hoatzin crop microbial communities from Cojedes, Venezuel. Combined Assembly of Gp0051906, Gp0051904, Gp0051908
GGGAAGGGAAGGGAAGGGAAGGGAAGGGAAGGGAAAATAAGAACACAAATAATATTTTTAATAATACTTATCTTTTCATTTTTTAATTTTCCACAGTTCTAAACAGCACACAAGTAAACGAATTCAGGATTTTTGTGAGGTTTTCTCTAAAGACTTTTTCCTCCCAAAAAAGAAATATCCCATGTTGTGGTTATTGAATTGCAAGGAGTACTGTGCACAGGTACTATCTAATTAGCACTAATTGAACAACAGGAAGGACTGCTAGATTTTAATCAGAAACCAAGACTTTACAGCAGAAAACTTTTAATTATAGGGAAAGCTCTTAAGTCATGGCTTGCAGGTTACACCCGCACACGTTAAGTAACTGAAAAGCACAGTCTGTGGTGTCAAGTAATGATCTGTATTTTTTTCTCTGCTTGGCAAAGGAAGAAAAAGATCAACTTTTAAAGTATGAAATGAGCATTTACTGAAGGGAAAAGGAGGAATAAGTCTTCCATTCACACACCAGACGTTCCCATTAAACAATCATTTTCAAGAAAGCTCAGTTCATGTGGAAAGAGAGAGCTCCAGAGTTCAGAAAGGGGAAACAGAGAAAAAAGTTAACTTGTAAAATAAGGGCAGCTGCTGGAGAAATCATTCCCAGTTTTGGCCTAGTACACGTCAATCCAGCACTGCAAGGGGTCAGAGTCAGGTGTGGCATAAATCAGCACAGTTCTCTGAAAGTCAGCATGAGTGACTGGCACCAGAGCAGTGCTCTGATTTACGCCACCCTCCCAGTCCTGCAGCTTCAGTAGCTGATGGACTGTGACCTTCTTCTTTAAGACTTCATGGACCTGCTACCATCGGCACATTTTCTGGTAGCAGAAAAGGCATGTGTGAGATTTTTCAGTATTTTCTTATGTGTACTTTAGAAACCTCCTTAGGCTTTTGCACTGATCTTGGAAATTAAGAGGTTTAAGAGCTCAAAACAAAGCAGACATCTCTCTAAATTCGTCACAGTCTTTGTCCTGTTGTTAAAAATAACAGTCACTAGCATAGGCACTGTGTATATGGATATTGATACTGAGGACATAGGTAGGACAGCTGGATTAACTTCAGCCTCATTTATTTTTGGGCATAGGCTGAAAAACCCTTCATTTAATTTGCAGCAACAACCTGGCTCAAAAGAGTTTGCTCCTGTGCTATTTGCCTTCACTAATTGGTCATCTGCTTGGTTCAGCCCTACTGCTCAACCAGCTAGAGAGCAAACCACACTTCCTCGGCTACGTTTTGCCCAGCGTCACTTCATTTAGGGAGAATGAAGGGTATTCAAATCACAGAAAATGTGATTTCCCGTTGGGCCTCCCACGGTCTGTTTCTTGCAGTAGGTAAGCCAAGGGCTACATGGGCTGAGTTTAAAACCCAGCCTTTTCTTCTGGATTTTACGGCAGCAAGAGGGGTCAAAATTTGCAAGTATTATGGTTTAGGAGAGGCAAACACAAAAACAGGATTTGCTAAGTCGCCAAGGACAAGAAAAAGAAATCTAAAGGCCCTTTACATTTTCTAAAAATACTTTCCCTGCCACCACCACACTAAATTGGATCCATTTAATCTGAAATGACAAAAATCACATCACTATTCTTTTTCCTGGGCCAGTTTATCATTGTTTTATCCAGCTTTCACGAACTTCAGTGGGGAATTTAATTACAGTTCTCCTCTTCCAAGCTCCCCTCAGTTCAAGTTATCGCCACATGACCTTGGCAAGTCAGAGCTCAGCCCTGCTCAAATTGCAGCGGCCCATTTTCCCATCAAAGGCATGTTGTTGCAGAATGATGTACAGCTCAGTGCAGATCATCTAACACTGTCCTTGTTCTGGAGCAACAGAAGGACTGGTTGCTGCCCAGCCACCTGAACGGGCAGAAAAATGCACTTGTGAGTCACTACAGAAGTTGACAGAGGAGGACTCTATGTGTTTGTGTAAAATACATCAGTTCTGCAGTGAAATGCCTGATGATAGTCCTAGGTCTGAACTGCTATCAAAACACATAGTTGTACAATAGCATTTGATATCACTAGATGATATTATCGCATTGCTGGTGTTGTTACTGTTATTTGATACTACATACTGTTTGGTAGCCCTGGATCCAGAAACACATGCCTAAACTAATGAAAAAGTTATCTCCATTTAAGAGTTAGAGTCTATGTCATGAAACCGAGTTCGCACTTTATGGGCTGTGAGGAGTAATGTGATTTTTCTTCACTAAGCTCCATCTTGCTGAAGGTCACAGCATCCTTTTGGCAGCCCTGAGGTACCTCCTTGGTCCTCGGATGTTTGCAGAGACACTGACACTTGCCTCACTGCTTGCACCGGCATCAGCGCCTGCGACACAGGTATGAGAGCCTCAGGACTTGTCTCCTGTTTTGTCATACCCTTGAGGCTGCTTGGTATGAACTGGCTCTTTTAATGCATCTTACAGAAGATCAGGAAAAAAAATTAAGCCCATGTGTGTCAAACGTAAAATCAGCCAAGACCCATCTCATCAGGACCCACTAGGAAGTTCAGGGCAGCCACAAGCCCTTCTTACTTTCCCTTCTCAGTGAGTTTGGGGTTGGTGCCATCAAGTTTATGCCCCGGTGCAGCAGTGCTGGGGACAGCCCTCTACCCCTTGAGGTGAGTAGTGAGGAGGCAGTGGAGGCAGCTGCGACTGCCCAGAGCAAGGCTGTGCCACATCCTGCACACTGGCCAACCCTGCCTGTCTGCCACAGGGCAGCTCATGCGACTGATCCAGGTCCCTGTGCAGGACCTAAAAACAGCTCTGTGTATTTTCCATCACACAGATGGGTGGGGAGTAGACCCTCCAGACATCTCTGCCTCAAGGCAGTGCACAGTGCATGCTGCAAAGGACATGTCTTGGCTGTGTACATTACACACACCAAACTCACTTTAAACCACCTTTCTTAGTGCTCCAACTGTTACTGTGGCAGAAAAGATGTCCCCAGCACTTGCAAAATTAAATCAGGCAGAGTGGGCAGTCATCCAGCACTGAGCGCTGCAGCATACCACCATGCCCACGCTCATTTTAAAGCTGGGCACCTGAGGAGCAGCCAACACCTCGGGAAGCCACAAGCCGGTGTAGCAGAGCAGTACAAACCAGGAGTGACTCTCCCTCTGAACTAGCACTAGGAACGAGAGCAAGAAAATGTCATTTGTTCCCTCCGTACTCATGGGGCAACACAATACTCATGGAAGATTTTATGGATCACATCTCAGCTCCTTCTTTTCTCTTGTTCAAGTTACTTGACAATGGCAGTGGAGAACATACTGCTTTAAAAAAAAAAATCTGTTACAGCTTTTGCTGTCAAGTAGGTCTCTTAAGCCCCATGGGTAATGTTCTCAAATGACAAAGCTGCTCTGCTTTTTGGCAAAGGTCTTTTATCAAGCGATACAGCAGCACATTTTCAATCATCTCCGTATCACAATGAAGAGACAAACCCTGTTAGCGTTGTTCTCCGAAAATCATAAAATGCACTGGCTCGGTACACCTAGGGACTAGGCTGGGCTTTGAGCTTCCATGAATCTTAGCAGCAGCAGGAGAAGTGTAATTCAATCTTTTTAACTTGGTGATATATATTCATGTCAGTGGCTTTAAGATAAGGAAAAGATTTTAGTTGAAGAATGAAACTTTTGATGAATAATCGAGCGTACGATGAATAATGTACAAATATTTCTTTCCTCTCAGTCAAAATGATTCCAGATCCTTTTTCGTTTTAATCCCTGTCGCATTCTTCATTTTTAAAAAAAAACTTTAAGAAATGAAAGGAGAAGGAAAAAACCTTATATTTTTAAGGGGCATTAGACTTCTAAAAGAAAAGCTTCTAAAAGCAGCCTTCCTGATTGCACTCAAAGACATTTTCATGATTTCTTTTTAACTGCTAGAAAACAGAAGATTGTTTGGTTACTGGCAGTAATAACGGTACTGATGATGGGTTACCATGCAAAACCTCAGCCTACCTGTTCATGCTCTGCAGAAAATGTGGAATTTATCCAAGAAGAATGTCTCCTTTTACCTGGGAGGTATTTCTCATCAAATAAAAAATAGAGCTGTTACATTTTCCTCCCTTGCAATTTCATTCTTAATTCTGTCCCTGCTAAAAAATGATGAGAAAAACATATACAATGGTAGCATATTTTCTAAAGAGAGGCAAAAAAAGCAACAAGTGTAAACACCATTTTTTTTCCTACAGTATGGGAGGGGGAAACAAGAGAAATGGAGCATTAGCTGAGAGTCCTGCCCATTTCTTCACAGGTTGCATCAAAACCTGGCTTGCGAAAGTTTTTTTCAGCAGAAGGGTGTCACTGTGCTGCAGGCAGGCACAGCAGCTGATGGCTTTTAACCCTCAGGAGGAGGCAGGTCACATTGCCTGGACCTTTCTGAACTTAAATTTCATGAGAGTCATGCAAACATACAAAAGATGGCCATTCTCTACACCCACATTTCTCCTCTTCCATATGTTTGAATTAACAAGGGTGAATTTCACCTCCCCACTACACCGGCTGCATAGGTGGAAATTTTTTAGCAGGGATATGATGCCATTTGAAAAGTAAGGAAGGCAGAGAAACGGGTGGTGGTGCTGGACATGAACCAAAAATACAAAGCATAATACAGACATTGGGAAGTAACTGATCATAAAAAAATAGGCAAACTCAGTAGTTAATGTTAGTTCCTACCATGGCACTAACAGCAGGACCAGCAGACCCATTTACTGCAGTCAGTATAACAAAGTCCAGAGCAATGACTTGTGCACATTGTGTAGCAAGCATTACCAGGTCCACGCAGCGAAAAAAAACATTTAACCGTAGAGCTCAGGGGGATGACCACATTGTCCATGCTTGACCTAGATTCCACTGCACGGACCTCGGAGCAAAGTCAAAACTGACTTTCAGAAGTTTCTGGAGCAAATCCATTCCTGCCACACCCAAGTTTCTGTTCCCCCCTGATTTATCTGGTTTATGGAGTGCAGGCATATTGTGAGACTTGTTACATGAAATTGCTGGAAGGAAAAATTAAGACCATTTATTGGCTTGCTGGACCCAAAACCAGTACAAAAAGGCCCTTATTGAATGGAGTTTTTCCTCTATAAATGATCTCTCGTTTGAAGTTGGTCTCTGGAGGGGCAAAAGTCTGTCAACAAAGTATTTTTCTGAAATGAAGATGACTGCCACACATTTTAAAAAATCACACATAGGAATAAAGCTCTCTTCTTCCAGGCATGCTGAGGATGAAGTGGGTCACTGTACGCTTTGATTCACTGACTCGTGTATCCTGTGATCGCTTAACTTGCGAGTGCAGTAAATGCAGAGAGAGATACCAGTCCAGTTGCTGGTCACGGTTGGCCCAGGATCCTGGCAACGGCTAGTCCTTGCCATATATTAGAAAGATTTGCTCACTGAATTGCTTGAAACCCAATAGGGGATGGTTACTTTTCAAGGTCAGACTCATACCCATTGAATACTGAGCTTATTCATTGCAATAGCACCAAGTACTTCTGATGAACTATGATGAAGCAACAAAGCTGCCACTTAGCTTTCCATCTTCACTGATTTGCTCTGCCGAGCTACTGGTAGCCCCCTAGGCCATTCATTCATTCACCCATCTCAGGGAAAAGAAAAAAGGATTTTTGTATAACATACGAGTGGGAGAAAGGGTGATACTGCTATTACCCAAGTTAAGGAAGCTGACAGAGGTACAGCAATCAGGAAACCAGCCTCTTAAGGCATTCTTGTCAATGGGAAGCAAAGAGAGAGAAAAAAATGAGGCTTTCTTCTAAATAGTAACTTGAACTATGACCCTCTTCTCTGGAGGAATCTTGAGAAAAAAAACTCATATATATGTGAGCATATATATACATATATACACATATATGCATAAACACATACATATATATGTATACAGCTATATATAGTTATATACTATGTAAACTATATAATTTTTGCTGTGTGAGAGGGTCCTAAGCCCGTAGAGATCATCAAATAACAGCCAGTGGGTGCCAGCTTCCTCTTGGATGCCCAGGAGAATTTATATTTTCCCATGCTGGGGAAGAAAAGAGGTGGAAAACATAGAATTGTGTCAAGCAGAACTGGATAATTGAGAGAGACTAAATTATTAACTGTCTCTTTTTTAATGAAACATTCTGCAGCATCAAAGGAGAGACAAACAGGTCTGTAACAGAGCCATAAGCCAAAGGAAGGGCAAAGAGGCTGTAATGCTTTTGTGGAAAGGGGGGGCTCTATTTTTCGTTTTGTTTCAACACAATCAGTTTCTTTCTAGTTAAGTATATGAAAGACCCAGTGGAACAGAATTAAGAAGAAAAAAATGTCAGATTTGACTGTCTCCTTGCTCTTATGCTACTGTTTGTTACTGTCACTTCTGTCCCTGAATTTCCCAAAGCAACCATCTCTACCACACCATAGATGTAGACACGATGCAAATTTTCTGTGCAGGGAAGCGAGTACACGGCTGTACTCAGGGTTGGACTCTGCTTCAGACAATGTTCCTACTGTTTAAGTAGGACGGGAAAAGAAACAGGCAGAGCTTCTGAAAGTCACATTTTAAACCCATGGCAGAGCTAGGTCTCTCCAACGCCGAACCAGCTCCCTACACAAACAGGCTTGCCCTGCTTCCCAAGGATGCTGCAGTGAGAATCCTGGGCGTTTTCCTCGAAACCTCTGCTCAAGTGAGATTTGTATTCCAGAGACATTCAGTTTGCTACCCAAACTTTTCAATGGTGCTTTGATCCAAACTTTTTAGACTGTATTAAGAAGGTCTAGGGTACTGATTTATTATCATTAATGCCTTTTCTTTTTCCTTGTCACAGCTTTCACAGATTTATGAGGTTAAGGAGCATGAAACTAATTAAATAATCTGACTGGTTGAACATCTGTTGAAACATAATAATAACTTCTGCAGCCAACGTTCCCGACTAGCTATTAATTCTGATTTAAAAATTAGAGGCAGGGTTTTACCACAAAAGAAAAACAACAAAAGAAAACAAAAAAAAACCCTAACCAGAAAGCCTAACATTCTGGGCTCTGAGTGAATCCTCATCCTCCCTTTGAAGTCTTTTCCACTTACTTTCACCTTCAACTCCTTCCGTTCTACTGACCCAAGCGTCGCTTTTAGGCTTCATGATAGTTGGAGGTCCTAATGCAAGCCAGGTGGTCTTTAGGGGAGGTTCAGTCCAGTTTGCAGACTGTTGGTGTGCAGCAGCTGTAACCAGAAATTCAGACTCAAACCTGACAGAGCTTAACTGCATGCAGAGATCCACCTCAGCCCAAACCAGAATCTAATGCATAACCTTAGGCTTGTGACTTAAGTCCAAACAGCTATTTAAGAGAGGAATTAAGTGTTTAATTAGTTCCATCTCGCCCTCCATCCCCATGGACCACATAAATGAACAGTCTTGGACGGACTCAGGAGTTCCTCAGCCCAGAACTTCCACTGTACTCACACACAGGAGCTTGGTTCTCAGACTAGGATAGTTGTGATAATTTGCTTATACCTTGCATTGTCTTCACACTTTGCTCTCAAAACAACTTTGTCCAAAATTCCTCAATGGAATAGATAAACAAATAAATTAGATCACCTCCCTCCCACTACTTAGGAACAGTTAACGATTAGCGGCTGACAAAAATATCTTGAATGAATAAATAATTTGCAGTGGTTCTTAAATCATCCTCCTCTGCTGTCAAGGTGTAGGGGTTGCGGAACTGTGTGAGTGTTCATGCAGCATGGGGCTGTGCCCTACGGTCACAGGAGCTAATGAATGACCCACAGTGAATGTATCCACTGATGCCAAAAACTATCTTCGGGCTCTCCTGCACCAAAGCCATAGGACTACATGCGTTTGTCCTTTCTGTGATTTTTCCTTTTAAAATTTGACAAAATGTTCACACTGTAAATGTTGTTCATATTGCAAATTTTTCATAGTTCCAAAGTGCAGCAGGTGTGGAGCAGTAAAGCTTATGCTGAGACTTTGCTGCATAACCTACAAAATGAAGGAAAGTTTAATATAAAAAGAAGAGAGGAAAGTCCCTCTGCATCTTATAACTGGGTTCAGATCTCTAGCACCCTGTAGAGTGGAACTGACAGGAGCATATCAATGTTAAAAAAAAAGATTAAAAACACAGTCTCATCGGTATTCCCAACAAAATCGCAGATTATTCCAAGTGTCGGTGATATTATTAGGCAGTGAGATCCAGAGCCACAAATGGATTTAGACTCCCATACTTGCCCACACTAAGCTTTAGACACTTAGGGGCATATAAACATGCTGCGGAGCAGAGCTCCTGAAGTAACAGAAACATTTCTCCTTCTGCTGGCAGCAGTTTCTGTCCCTGGGCAGTTCGTGGCATGGTATGGAGCTCAGTCCTTCACCATCCTTGTGGCTCTCAGGAGCCCCAGAACTGCTCTGACGTGGGGAGAGGGAGCTGGGGGGATGTGTGTGTGGGGGTGTGTGTGAGCTTATGCTTGTATACCAAGTTTGGGAAACTGTAAGTACAGCCAAACATTTCCAGGTCTGGCAACAAGAGATGCTGCCCTTGTTGACTTTGCCTTCTCCTGGTTGTGAGGTTGTCTCACTTTCATTTTCACCACCTGTGCTCCTCCCTAAAACTTCTGATTTCCCTGGTTTCTCTGAGGCTTTCTTCAGGGGATGTTCATTGCAGGTACCTACATTCTTTGTCTTAACCCAGCCAATTGCCTTCGTCAGTTCTTGATGGCCCATTTAAATAGTTCCCTGTAAAAGCTTATCCTTGCCTCCCATCCCAGAAAATTATTTTAACACATTCCTTCACCCAGCATACAGTCCAAGTAACATCAATGAAAAATGAGTGAGTCTCGTGAACTGACAAATATTGCACGGCATTTCATATTCCCATCTTCAGGCCCATTTTCCCTACATCCCAGATCAGGAGCCACCTCTTTATCACAGCATCCATCCAACCCTTTGAATACAATTACATGCAACCCTGAGCTGAGCTCTGAAAATGGCCTACAAGTCTTGCCTGAACCTTCACTCACCCACCACTGCTGTACAAGGAACCTCAGTGCTTAACACTGTGCCTTCAGTAGGGAATCAGCTGCTCAAAACTTGAATTTCAAGGCTGAGCCTCCGGACATGGGAACAGAGATTATTCTGTCTTATATGTACTGGATGTGCTACATCTCCTGTTGACTGTCTTGATCCAGCCTGAGACTTTAGAAATTTCCAGTGCTAAAACTACTAAATGGTTAAATATCCGTGTCCCTCGCACTGTGCATGATGGTCAGCCACATGCTCTCAGCCAGCCTGGTCCATCTCTGTTCTTCCTCACTCTGTTTCACATCTGTTTTCCAGTTTTTCTCTCCTTTTTGCCTTCCAGGTTCATGTAACCAACACAAGATTTTTAAAAGCACACATCATCATAACATTTATCTTTCATTTAATAAATATCCTTCTCCTTCCTCTCCACTATGTCCCTGTATGTGGTTTTTTTATTAGTAGTAGTATTACAATATCCCCTAAATTCTGGCCCGACAACTGTTTGACATTCACAGTGAGGCATTAAAAAGGATTTATTCTGTCCTTGAAGTAGGCACGTAACTCCTCTTAGTGTGAGAGCTCACACTGGTATAAATAAAAGATTAAATTCACTAATGTCAGTGGGCCTGCATAGGTAGAACTAGCACAAAGCACTGGCAAAGCAATTCTTTTGTATTGATCACGGGTAAAACCCCAACAACAAACACTACCATTACCTTATGTCCTGTCTCTACCTGCAGAACTGCATTAACATTGTAGTCAAGAGAGCTAATAACAATAAATTCTCTGAATTTCAGAAGCAAACCTGTTTTTGTTTTCCAAGGACAAGTCTTTCTCTTCTGCTTGCACGCGGACACTCACGCATGCTGGTCTCGTGAAACGGTTCACGGTGGACAATTGTTCCCTTCTCCATGACCCAAAATAAACCCATCTCTATGGGCTTATACAGCAGTCTTGTTTAATTAATGTTTCAGGGTCAAGGGAAAAATGTATAGATAAATATATTTAAAGGCTTTGAAAGCTTCATGGCAGCAGTCCAGCACTGCTTTCTTCGCCTTTGCTTGCTCTCTTAGCAAAAAAAAAAGCAACCCATAAACCTCAGACAAGTGATCTGTCTCTGGGTCTGGGGTGCCTGTCACCTGTCAGTCCTCTGATGTAGCACCATGACATACGACAGCAAATCAGCACTTAGGTGATGTATTACAATAATATGTCAGTAATGCAATGGTGCTTTGATAGTGCTTAATAACCAGGGTACTTCACTGGGGAGAGGGCCAAGCAAAAAGGAAGACCTGGGCAGAAGACAAATCCAGCTAAGTGCTGCTAAACTCCTCTTTAAGTGCATGGTGCCATGAGTTCTGGATGGGAAATGTCTCATTTGTCCCCAGAAGCAGGACTATAAGTTGGACAGCAGCATTCACAGGGACGTATCTGGAGCACAAACGGCCTCCTGTCTTGAGCTAATTCTCTGGGGCGTGAGAACTTGTATTTCTGGTAGCACCAAGGCCTGGACTGAACCAGGGGAAACAGGCTCTTCTCCTACCTTGGCAAGGCTAGGCACGCTGCTGACAAGCAGGAGCACTGAGTATAAGCCTCTTCAGGCTGATGATTTCAGAAGGACTCTCACCTTCCAGAACAGTACAAAAGATACATCAGTTGCCTCTCAGATTCTGCCTCACTGCAGGAGAATCCAACCCAGTGCCCCAAAGAATGTGAAGACAGAGTCTTGGCTGGTTCAGGCATGCACCTTCCTCCATCTCTGTCCTACATTGCAGCGCGTGGGTGAGATGCAGCCAGCCCTGGCCAAGCCGCATTCATCATGTTCTCTCCATCACCAACATCGTCGCAATGTGGTTTATTCAGTGGCAGGTGCAAGTGGGATGTGTTCTCAGTCAGGCCCTCTACTTGCTTCCATTATACAAGTAATGAAAGGCTCTCCCTGCACAAGGAACACAAGAGCATCATTAGACATCAAGCCCAAATCAAGCCGAACTTTTCACTATCAGCACCTGGGGAAAATGGCCTTGACAGTACTTATGTCTCCTGTGCTACAACTGTCTGACACCTGGTATGGCAGCCTTGGGCTAAGCACCACAACAAGGAGTGAAATATGACAGCGATTAGCTGACTCCAGAAGTAGTTATGATGCACCTTTCCTGGGCAGCACCATATTCCCCAATAGAGGGGTATTTGGCACAACTGTATCATAATGTAACAAACAGTGCTTACACTGCCTGTAACAAAGGGAATAATAAGTCCACCCATCACAGAAAAACAGCTGGATTCAGGCAAAGATTGAGCTACTTCCCATGTTTCTAGACTGTGATGAAGGCTGATGTTGAAGTGCCTGCATATGACTTCACAGCTGCACTGAACTGTGTGTTGCTGCACATAGTCGACTACTGGGTCTCCATAGTAGCGCATTAAGCCACAGTAATTTCATCATTTGTACTTGTCTGCTTATAACTTGTATTTCAGGATTGCATGACCAGAAGTGTTACACTGGCATTGCTGTAAAGAGAGCCAGACAAAAAGATTTCAAAAGCTGAGAGGTCTTCTGTGATGCTGGAGCTCTCCCACACATCACTCTCTAAGATGGCCAAACTAGTCCTTGGTTGCCTGACCTTTTCAGCTTGCTGACATAAAAAAAAAAAACAGAAACAACTGACCATTGATAATAAAAGGGAGAATAAATAGATACAAGCTGCATTTTTATGTAATATGTACATAAAAGATTAGATGCATCAGGTCAGAGAAAAGATTTGACCCATTAGTCCCACCTCCAACAGTGATCAGTAGTGGACACCTGGGAAGGCGCATAAGAAGGACACAGCCACGGAGAGATGTTTGCCAGGTAACTCTCCCACACTCTGGAAATCTGCAGTTTATGGACCTCCAGAACTAAGGGAAAGGTGTGTGAGTGTGCGTGTGTATGCATTCCCATGGAGGGAGAGGGCTGATGTATCTCCAGAGACATATTTCCATGCTCTGTCTCCTTTTTTAAACAGTCTCTTGTGTCAAGCAGTGAAGCAGGTGTGCTTTTATTTTTGGGGGGAGGGGGGTGGCAGTGAGGCGTGTGGGCACTCCACAGCATTTTCCAGACTTAAGTCCGTTAGATGCGAATATGGGATTGACAGGCCCTTGTCTGCATAAGCAGGTAGTTCTCCCCTGCTATTTACCTCCAGGGCTCCAAAAGAATCAGCCTGTGGGATGGAAAGGCAAGGAGACAATTGGAGTAAAAAGGAAGGAGAGGTAGTGGTTTTATCTTTTATCTGAAAAATCCTGCCTTATAACATTTCTATGATCACCTTCCAAGTGCTTTGCATGACCCTGAATGACAGATAGGGTTGGAGGGCTAGATATGGCAAGGGAAATTCAGTGAAGACAGAGCAGACTTCACCAAGAAGAAATTTGAGAAGAACAAAGACTGAAAGAGCAGCCAGTGGTAACTCTGATGTACAAAAATACATTTATTTTCAACAATTTCAAAACCACTGCCTTTTTTACAGTAGAAATATTCAAATGGAACAATAAAACCAAGAACAGTATATATATATGTATATATATGACTCATGCATTTGTATTACTCTGTTTAATACAGGTATTGCAATTGTCTGCCTCATTTAATCCTCCATGGTCGTGGTTTGGGTTTAATGCATTGTCTGACATCATCAGAAGGGATGTGAGGATTCTGGTTTTGTTTGTCAGAGCTGGAATGTGTGTGGGAACTGACTGAAGGGAAAGAGAGGAGAACAGGACATCCTCGCACATCCCTGAAATGAAAGCTTAGTCCAGAAGAAAATGCAATCTCTCCTGCATGTGCAGGTACTGATGGCAACAGTAACTGAAAAATTGAAGACCAGTCACTCTAGCCTCATCTCTGATCCTTCCAGGCTTGGTGTTGGGGTTCTCAAGCACAGGTTAAACTAAGCAGGTGATCAATCAGGCATTTACATCAGATGTACATCCATACAGAGCCAAAAGCTGCATCTAGTCTCCAGGTGTCATGCATTATTCCTAAGTTACAGCTAATACGGCAGAATCCATCATGGGGGAAAGGCTGTCAGTGATTTAGGGTGCTGACCCAATCTCTTGCTCTCTCTCTCTTTCTCTTTTTCTTTTCCTCTTTATACACAACTACTGTGTGGGAGCTATTTACATTCTACTCATGGCACTGGCTCTTTCCCACCTTACGCAGGTAAATAATCATCTGCAGCTTTAAGGATTTCTGTCACATTTTCCTCAGAGGTAAAACTTGCAGGGGAAAAAACTCTAATGACATGCCCAAGTTGTTATTTCGCAGCATGATATATACAAATAAAAGTGGCCAATACTTCAGTCTGTGCCAACGCCACAGCTCAGTGTGTTCCAAAATAGATGGACAGTGTTGGTTGCCCAATCCAAACATTACAGAGGTCCCACGGACAGATACAGCCCTGGTTGTTTCACTGGGATGCAGCAGTTACCCTTCTAGCATCCTAAATTATCAGCTTTCATTCACAAACCTTTTCTCAGCTGCCATCGGCCATGGCTGTGCCTAGAAGCAGCAGGTATGATCTGGCAAATGTGGTCCCATGTATATTCTAGTGAGCTCTTTCCAGATGTGCCTGGAGCATGCTCTGGTCTAGGCAGCAGTGTGACAAACTACCCTGAGAAGTAGTGATACGCACTAAGTCTCACAGAAGATGAGGTTTGTGTCAAGTCAAGAATCAGGCAGGCTTTTCTGACATTTAATTTTGGCTCTATGGATTTTGTATGTTTGCTTCCTAGTGTCTTCAGGATAATTTTGAATTGAAAATGGCTTTTTGGACAGATGTTGCTCCAAAAATTAACTGTATCATTCAGAAATGTCTCAGCCTTCATTGAGCTTAAATTTCTTTTCGAGAAGTGAAAATATTTCCATTTTTTTCAGTAACTTACTCCCTATTTTTCCTCGTTTCCTCCCCTCTGTTATGAGACATTTAACAGTCATCTTTAAGAGTTTAAAGAGAAAAGAATGTAAAAAAAAAATAAAAATAAATTGTGAGATCTGTAATCTCCTGCCTTTCTTTTTAAATCAACATGAAATCAATCCTGTGAAAAAAAACCAGAAAACTCTGAACAAGGATGAACATTTTCGGTTTGTTTCCTGGTTTATAAAAAAAAAAAAGTGAATATGTAAAATAATGAGTATTTATCATCCAGTCCTCTGCAGCAACTCACAAAAGCAGTCCCTCAAATCCTAATGATCAGCAAAGACTGAGATCAGCCCACAATGTGGCTCAAGGCCCATAGGACCACTGTTTCTGTACATCTCTCCCATGTATACCTATACAGGAAATGACGACCTTGCGCTAACAGCCTTATCACCAGACTGGGCCATTACTGTAAACTGCTTTGGTGTTTCAGTAGAACAGAGACGGTAATGCAACAGTTTATGCACATATGGATGGAAATTTAAGGTTAGATAGAAAGGCACAGCCATCACTCTCCAGTTTATATCATGAACTAGAGCGGAAAAGTGAGTGAGGAAACAGAAAAAAATTATTTTCAAATCAACAGAAATGGCCTACAAGCCTGACTGAAATGGAGGAGCGGAAGAATTGAGAATATTTAGCTTTAGTACATCACACAAAACAGTATTTCCCTACATTTTTGTTTTACAATTTTAATCTTGAAACACCTCCTGTGATTTTCTGCAAAACTGTTTTTAACTGTTTTTCTCTCGACCTTCAGACTCATCAAGATTTTAACCTTTGAAAGACATTCCAGCCTCTTAACAGAGTGAACACATGTAGCTGAGGCTGGTTTGTAGCCAACTGGCATGTTGCAATGCAGAAAGGTAGCAAGTAACTCCTAAATCCTAACCTTGTCCTCATTTCAGTCCAGATATATTAAAGGTGATATGGAGTCCTGTATACAGCTCCTATAACAAACATTGTCACCTGGCCTTATTTCTGCCTCCTGTTACCAGGCAAGCACTAGAACATCTTCCCAAATGTGTCTTCAAACTTCCTACCGCTCCTACTGGGTCTTATAACTCAATAGTCTGCAGAATTAGGTCCATTTTTAATACCAAAAACTCAAGAAAAATGGATAAGTCAACTTCCTGCCCCAAAACTCAAACTAGTTGAGGGGCTATCCTCAACTCAGTGCATTAGAAGATTCCTAAAGAGCTTTTTTCCTACCTTTCCTTCACTAACCTCCCTGTTTTAACCAGAAAACACAAAGTCACCATGCAAAAATTACTCTGATGGCATTTCCATCCAAAATTGGAAGCAGCCATTCAGCAGCACTAATAAAAAAGACTTTTCCTAGCTGTTATGCAGGGCTGACCCTGCAGCCCCCTCTCCAACATGTAGTCCTTAATTGCATGCATCACGTTCAGCCAAAATTTCCTGTGCCCTCACACCCTGAATACCAGTGTACTTCACCAGCTGAACTGCTGAAAGCATGACTTCTCACTGGGAATAAAGCTACTGCAACCTGGCCCACTGTTGAGCTGAGCCTGTAGTGGGTACTACAAGCACACTGATATTTGCCCACACTGAGATGGTGGTAATTTCGCACTTGTTTCTCTCATTTTCCCTAATGGATGTCACCAGGATCCTTCTCAGAAGTGGACAACAGTGACAGAGGTGAACAGACGATAGACATCATTAAAATATTCATGACAGACTCATAGTCTGTCCTGCTAGTATATTTTTCTGCTCCATCATAGGAAATAATAATATATATATATAAAAAAGGCTTGCTGTTATACACAGAGAAATAAACTATGCTGTTTATATACAGCTGTGTCAGATTGAAATACGACAGACAACTGGAACACGCTTGGAACCAAAGCGTGATGCAATTGCTCACCACGGTCCCCGGTTGGCTGGCGTGCACGAGCACGCGCAGTGTGTGTGTGTGCGTGCATGTGTGTATGTTGTTCAGGTTTTGTTTTAAACATATCTTCTTTTACTAAACATTAAATTATTTCCCAAGAAATAAAAAGCTATGTACATTGTAATTATCTACAGTAGGCTTTCGGCATCCTCGCTATTCACATGCACGGGGTTCGGGCTGCATTCATAAACTCAGGCATGCTCCTTCACTGCTTGTGGTGCTGTGCCCTCCAGCCAATCCCAGTCCAAGGAACGCTGATGTGTGTGTTTGCTCTGGTGGTTTTTTTTTTTCCTCCTTTCTCAGCAGTCAAGAGTGCCAGAGGGTGACTGAAATGAAAAGCAACTAAAAGAGGCAAGATCCTGCAAAAAGGTGACATGCACGTCATTGGAAAACGAGGGCTGTTGGCATGTTTGCAGACCCTGGTTCAACAACCCAGCCTGAGCCCTCTGGCAGGATGAAGCAGCTGATTCATGACTTATTTCGAAAAGGGCTGAAAAGGAACAATTTACCTACAACGTGTTGCCCAAGGTACTATATCTACCTGTTGGATTTGAATACTTAATTCCCATTCTGTATTTAACAGGAGGCTGGCATTCAAATCCCATTGCACAATTGACTCATTCTTTGCTTTTTATTTCTAATCTGATGAGTATTTCTTAAATATGAAGAATCCCTGCTATTTATAAATGCAGCCCTGGTAAACAGAAAAAGCCCACCCCATCCCCTCCCAAATGATAATAATGACATATAACTCTTTCTTTTTTAATAATAATAATAATTATAACAATAATAATTACAAATAAAAAGTCAGAAATGTTGTAGACCAAGTGGATTCTCAATATTAAACACTAGTGCAGTTGGGGATTTCCTTTGTGCTTTCACTGTTGGCAATAGTTGAGATGCTTCCTGTGGAGGAGAAAATGGAGAAGACAGTCAGGGTGGTGACTTCAACAGTTCGGTCTATATTGCTTGTATCTCTTTCTTAGGATGTGCTTGTGCAAGGGTAAAGACAGAAAAGGTGCTTAAAAGTAACACATCCTTTCTGCATTTGCAACAAGCATGGAGCACGCAGAAAACCTGCTACTGCAGCTCAGTTGACCAGCAGTACACTCATTAAACTATTAGGGACATAGTCACTTGTAATGATAGCACACCAACAGTGTAAGCTTGGCTCAGCTGATTCTTCTGAGGGTTCAGGGAGTTTGGGACTCCTCCACAGCAGAGACAGAATCATGAGCAGGCATAGGTAGGAGCCACAGCCATTACTAACTCCTGTACGCCTATTGCTGTTTCCAGGTTTCTACTCTGGTCATGTAACACTGAGAAAAGCTGAAAAACGGTAGGAAAAACTCCCTGTAACCACATTGCAGACAGAAAATTTTTTTGTATCTCAGTGCCTCAGGCTCAGCTTGTACCTGCGGTCACACTCGCTGCCTCTCCTAGTATCCCAACGACCAACACCCTCACCCAAGCTGTGAAACAAGCCCCGACTGAGGGCTGTCTCTCACCCATCACTCGTGTGTCCAGCTCTTTGTCCATCAGCTCCTCAGGGTCTGTGAATTCACTCAGAGTGATTTTGGGGGCATTTTCACTTTGGCTGACAGAGCCAATCATTTCCTGCTCCTTGTCATGCTGAACTTGGGCATAGATGTTAATCCAAGGGATTTTCCTACATAAGAAAGGAAAATGAGAGGTTATATTTTATAACACACGGATCCTTGGCATGTCAGTGATTAATCAGTCCAACTAAACTGAGACCAATCCCAGAAATGTAGCACTGGCAGTGGTGCAAAGTATCAGCTCTCAGAATGGTGAAAGCACCACAGCTCTGAAAGTGCCGTTAGCATTCACTAATTCTAACACCAGCCCAAAGCCACCCCAAATTTCAGGCCACTGCCTTCCTATGCTGTGCCCAAAGGCTCCTCCAGCTGTAAACCTAAATGTACGGTCCTGCCCTTCTAAATGAGAAGTCATGCACACAGTGGACACTGTGCACCCAGCTCAGAGAGCAGCAATCAACAATCGGCTGCAATTGTCAGCTCTCTCAGTATTTATTACATGATCAGCGGTGCATTGGAAACCACAAGTAAAAATCAATTTAAGCACTACTATCAGCTGAGAAAAAAATTGCTACTCTTGTTTCTTCTGACAAGCCCACACTGACTCAGCAGGAATTGCCACACCAGAAAGAGTTATAAAGAATTGGTCTTGCCTCCGAGCGCAGTGAGGACTTGAACCTCATAACATCCACCCAAATTCTGTTTGTTACGATTTCATTGCAAAAACAGTTTGCCATGCTACAGATCATGCAAGTTTGCAGGGACTTATTTTCCCTTGCTGCTTAGGAAGCCAAGAAAGTGAAGGGATTATTTCTTCTTCCAAGGGAAGTTGGACTGCTAGAACGATATCCTTGAAAGTCAGTTAGTTAGACAGATAGTTAGACAGTAATCCCTGGAGAAATGCAATTTTAAAATGAGAGAACTGAAAAGTAGTTCATTAAGCATCGTGGGGGTTGTTAGGATTATCGGGGTGTAGTTGCCTGTTGGAAGGTGACTGTTTTTTCTAATGCCCTTAAAAGAACTCTGTGCCATGCAGTCCAAACTGCTAAAATAAGGACAATTCAGATAATATTTTCCTGTTCCTTAAAACACACAGCAGAGAGAAAGAAGCTGTATTCTAAAGAGACTATATAAAATGCTATCTCTTTATGCTAACCTGTCTGCTGTTGGATATGTCAGAGATGGAAATTGCCTCAGCTCTCATGAATTCAATACATCTATGCTGATTTTACTCCAGTGAAGTTCTGGCCTCAAATGACTTGTGCTGTTGGCTTGATTTAGTATTCTGTTCTTAACCAGCAGCAAGTCAGGACATATTTGGGATGTTTAGCGGCAGTTAACAAACCTCATGTTCTTCTCCCTTTCTCCTACCCTCTCTTTCTAACCTTCAGACATGCCTTACAGATCACTGGAATACATAAGCACTAGACAGGGAATGCACACATTGGACGAGAGAGGACAAATGCATTCCCACAGGATTTAAGTGCCCAGAAGACAAGGTCCTGTGCAGCCTGCTGTAGTTGACCCTGCTTCGGCAGGGGGGTTGGACCAGATGACCCACAGAGGTCCCTTCCAACCCCCACCATTCTGTGATTCTGTGAAAACACGCAGTGAGGGCAATCTGGAAACTGGGTAAGGAGACAGGATTCCCACCTCTATGGCAGCTGCAGAAAAAGGGCAGTGGGTTTTCCTTGGTTACCTGTAGCTGAGCGAAACGTAGCATTCCTCATATAAATGTGCCACAGCAGTGAGTTGTTCCACTGCCTTCAAAGAGGGAGGAGTGTCTGTCCTTTATTTCCAACCTCTCCTGGTACCGTCTGTAGGAAACACTGTCAATACTGTGGCAACAGGGATTTCGTTCTGTTAAGGTTGTGCTTTGTGTTAATGATAAAGCTCCTCTCTCCTTGGTCAGTTTGTAGGGATGGAAAACATGCCTGGGCATTCAAACACACTTCAAAGTCAGGCAAAATCGCCTGAAAGTGTATTTCTCTGCTCTAGAACTTAAAAATATTATCCTTCTGGCATGTGTCCATGAGAACATTAAAAATAGCTTACTGAGTTAGTCTGTGAAAATCACTAATATAATAAGACTTGTGCGTCTTATTTCATTAATGAAGGAACTTGAATGCTTTGCTTTAATGTGATACTGCTGTAAATCAAGAAAGAATATTTTTGGAAAAACGCAATCCTATTATTGAAAGATATTTTTGTAGGGTGAAGTTAAAAAGGAACACTTATTGCCATGATTTTTATCCAACTCAATAAGCTATTTGCATCTGAAAACTTTAGTGCTAGTTAAATAAAAGCATGCTTCTACGCATGGGATGGCATTTGCATGGCTAGTTTGTTTTACTGCTGTTTGTCCAGCGCAGGGGAGAATCTGTTTGGCAGAGAAAGGCTTGAAGCCAAATCCTGTCCTGACCCCTCGCAGCAGAAACCCAAGGCTTACCTAGGGAAGCGTCAGAGCAGGACAGGGCTCCTGGCTTTTCCTGAACGGCATCCAGAAAACAGCAAGTCCAGGATGTGGCCTGACTCTGAGACACAGGATTCTGTCCTGTTTCCAGCCTCCAGGTGTTCATTAATAAACCCCTGGGTCTGTGGCCATCCCTTACACATTCACTGAGAACGCAGCAGAACACGGGAATGGGCCTGGCTGGGTCAGGGCAGGGGTTACTCCAGCTCACCCTCCTGCCTACAGCACCGGTAGCCAAAAGAAATGGGGAAAAACAGGGCGATCACACAGCAGCAATTCTCCCACCCAGCAATTAGCGACGCAGGACGTGCCTTAACCAGGAGAAACAGTTTAGATTTAATGGCCTCAGTGGATATTTCTTCCTCTGATTTGTCGAATTGCTTTTTGAACCCGTGTAAAAGAGGTGATTTGCTGCTTCCGCTGTAGCCTACCGAGGGATGTAAATCACAGCTCTGCTGCACAAACCAGAGAAACAGGCAGCATTCCTCCCGTGGCTGCTTCCCCGGCTGCCGCACCACTGCTGCCGCTGTGCTCTCCAGAGAAACAGAGATAACTCTCATTTCTTGTTGCTACAAAGGCTCCCATGTTGGTCTGTGCTTTCAGGTTAGAGATAGGGTTCTTTAACGCCTGAACCCCCAAGGTGCCTTTTGGTTGGCTTTGCCAAGGATTCACAGTTGCTTGCCTGTAAGCATCTTTGCAGGGTGAGGGGCTTATGCAGCAGGAGCACAGATGAGCTGAGGGGAAAGGGTCCTCTTAGACAAGAAACTGTGTTCAGCTGTTAAAGCTGAAAGCGTGTATCTGGGAGTAAATGATATGAAACACCACAGTATTGTCATGAGTCTAGAACTAAGCATTACACACCCCCTCTAAACCCACACAACCATCTGGGCACGCTAGGTACATCTGCGGAAACCTCTGCTGCCCAAAGCCAAGATCAGTTTGCCCTCAGTCATTCCTGATGAAAGTTTGTCCACCCTGTTCTTAAAAATCTTTGATGGAGATTCCAACTCTTGCCTGAGCCATCTTCACTCTAGCTCCTTCCTGAAGTGCAAGCCCGTAACTTCTAGTCCTATCCAATAGGAATACAGAAAATAAAATACTATGTTTGTTTCCATGGTAGCCTTCTCTAGATTTAAAAACTTACTAGGCTTCCTTTCCCTCACAGTCTTCTCCAGGCTGACCCTCAGTCTTTGGGTCTTCCCTTGAAGGTCTCATTGTCTTAGAGCTCTGGTCTTTCTTTCTGTCCTTTGGGCTCTCTTCCATCGTCTCTCATTTTTCTTAATGTGGTACACAGCAGAACATGGTTCTCAAGCTGAGAGCGCACCCATGCTGAGCCGAGCAGGAGGTTTAAGCGATTTGTTTTGTAGTCTGCACTGTACCAGCCCAATGGTCTTGGTCTGTTTCCACAGAATGGCTGCAGAGCATTTTGCTCTGTACATTGTGCATGTGCAATAGGCCATTCCTGACTAATTCTTACTGGATTTGTTTCTGTAGATCTCCTCACATCCTCAGTTCTATCTAAAAATCATTTCTAGCTGTAGTCCTGCTCTGCTGCATGCATGTGCCCCCTTCCAACTTCATCTCTTATTAAATAAAATAATTTTCTACTCCACTTTGTAGAAGGACACATAGAAGACAAGGGGGCTTTGTAGCATTTAGTGACCCGCAGAGAGCTTCTTTCTGAGTGTGCCTTTCTAAGCATTTTGCACCACCTTGAGCAGTTTCATACAGACCATGTTCTCCCAATAAGCTTTTGAGAACGTCATGTCAGACAGTGTCAACAGCCTTGTTAAATGGAAGATGGATGACATATACTGCTTCTTCCCTATCCACGAGTGTCACACAAGGATTAGATTTGACACATTCGCACTGGCTGCTTTTTATTTCTTTTCCCTGATTTGTTTCAGTATTTGTTTGTTGGCTTGATTAGTTGTCCCGGTACCTTTCTGGAAATGGAAGTTAAACTAGCTGACCTATAACTTCCCTTTTTCAAAAACAGATATTCTGTTTACAATTTTTGAAAGCCATAAAGAGTGTTATAGCTCTGTTTCAGCCCTGTGTCTCTAAAAATCTGTTTAAGTTGCCAGTACCTCTTAGAACATTACAACAGATGTGTATCTCCCAGTTATTTCATAGAAGGCAGAATTATGTTCATTTGTATCCTGACTGATTATTCCAAGACTTACTCCTTCCTGGGTGGTTGGCCCAGGGGGCATGTGGCAGCTGCTGAGAGAAGCGTTTTGAATGAAGGGGTATTATCCTGAAGTGAAACACTGAGGAGAGGCAGAGGACAGCTCTGGGAAGAGCTGCATGAAGGCTGCAAATTTTGCTATTCCCTTTTAGCAACAAGATAAAGTATTCCCACAGTGGAAGTGTCATCGGAAGGGTAGTGTAAGAGTCAGCACCCTCAGTGTAGGGGAGTTTACAGAGCCTAGCCCTGTCCATTGCAAATCCTGCTGTTGCTGTGCATGGTATGTGTGCTGCTCTCAAAGAAATACAATAATGATTTATCACAGAATCATAGAGTCATTTAGGTTGGAAAAGACCCTTAAGA
>Ga0181612_144672_pt1 | contig 22515 bp, 15 predicted proteins | sample HoacroProtozoa21_FD_119630 | JGI IMG/M metagenome (GOLD analysis project Ga0181612, IMG submission 119630) | Hoatzin crop microbial communities from Cojedes, Venezuel. Combined Assembly of Gp0051906, Gp0051904, Gp0051908
CAACCTGTGCCAGTGCTCGGTCACACTCAGTGTAACAAAGTGTTTCCTTGTGTTCAGAGGGAACCTCCTGTGTTTCACTTTTTGCGTGCTGCCTCTGGTCCTGCCTCTGGGCACAGCAGAAAAGAACATGGCTCCCCAGGTTGTTTTTTTGCAAAGCTGCTTTCTAGCCAGCCAGTTCCCAGTATATACTGGTGCGCGGGGTTGTTCTGCCCCATGTGCAGGACTTTGCACTTTGCTTTGATGAACTGCTTGAGGTTCCTGTCAGTCCGCAGGTTCCAACCATTTACAGATGAGTATGAGGACTCATCCCACTAAAGAAATCTGGCATTGGCCAACTCTTCCATGTGACAAAAGGTGAGGAGAAGATGCTCCTCCAGTAAGGAAAGCATTTAGAAAGAGATGATTTGGGAAGAAGCCAGAGAACTGAGGTGGTAGATTCACATGAGTAAAGACTGTGGTACTGTTTTTTAATCAATAAACAAAATCTCAGTCCATCGGGGGAGGTTTAGATTGGCTATCAGGAAAACTGTCTTTACTGGAAGAGCGGTCAGGCATTGGATCAGGCTGCCCAGGGAAGTGGTGGAGTCTCCATCCTTGGAGGTGTTCAATGTGTAGATATGGCACTTCAGGACATGGTGGTGTTGGGTTGATGGTTGGACTTGATGATCTTGGAGGTCTTTACCAACCTTAATGATTCTATGATTCTTTGAAAACATGGAGAAAACAGTCTTGGATTCTAATATCAAACTGCTTCTGTATGCCAATTCTTTGTAAGCTGTTCCTAGATATTAATCTCATACAGTTTCTTATTTCCACAGACATTTCATTCTGAAAATCTCGAATTCCATTGTTCGATATCGCTATCCAAGTAACATATGTAATTATCAACACTGTCATCCTCTTTTACAAAAAGGAAGACTGGGGTATAGGGGTTAAGTCATTTGCTAGACTCCTTACATAAGTTTTTTTTTTGTTGGAGTTGGAAATAGATGGGAAGAGGTTGTAAAGTGTAGGTCTTGAGCTGATGTAAATTACGTTACTTACTCTGAAGCCATAAATAGCCAAGATTAATTCAGACATGTCTTAAATCTGTCCCCAAATCTTCTGACTTCTGGTCTTGTAACTGAATCACTGAAGTATTCTTACTCCATATCAAATCCAAAGAAGCAGACAGATATAGCTGCTAAGTATGGCACTGTTCATTGATAGGCCTGAAATTATGAAACTTACATCAAAAAAGAAGTCTGATACAAGTTCAAGCTAACAATAGTTCTCCTTAGGGAGAACTAAATCTAAAATATGATCTCATTTTTAAATGCAAAACCATAATGTCCAGACATTAGTTTGGGGAAAGTAAGTGATTTTTAAAAGAATCATGTCAGCCAGAACTCTTCTTACGTTTTGAATCTGAATTCTTTTTTTTTTTTTTTTTCTTCTGTGAAAACATTCCTTGCATTTCCCTCTGGCTTTTTATTATTCTACTTTCTGTTTATGGACTAGGATCTCCAGAGAAAGCAGCTAGGACAGAAGAAGAACAGAGTAGTAAATGAGACATCTTGTTACCAGACTTATTCAGAGAAGCCTACATCATCTAAAGATCATAGGCCAACAGCAAATTAACTTTCAGATCTTGAATTAGGGTGGATTGGAGTCATTGTGTGGGACATCATCTTCTGTTCAGGCATTCAGTAATGAGAGACTGGGAACAGCCTCGGCTGCTTGCTCTGGCACAGCTACTGACATCCCGTGGGGTGCGGGACCCTCCTTTGCAGACTGCTGCAAACCCTTTTGTCCAGGTCCCTCCAGTTTTACCCCTTTCAGTTGGTGATCAGTCATGTAAGTCCTTTTATATGTTAGCTGTCGAAGACTGATTTTCAGGGTATACACATAGCTGCAAATGGTTCAAGGTTTTTGGGGCGTGACGTCAGCCTTTTGAGGCACGTGTCATGCCTACTAACACCCCGATGAGGTGCTCCGTGGGAGGACACTTGTGATCTGGATGTGCCCTGAAGACCTGTCTCAGCAGCTCACATGCCAAGGGGACTAACGTGGATTGTTCTTGCCCAGCAAGACAGAGTAGCCCTGCCTAATGCCTCTTTTCTCTTCTGCAAGAGTAGCAGATTGGTGAAAACAAAGCTATTTATAGTCAGATGTGTTTGGAGACAAGATCACAAGGCATATTAAAGTGCAGAGAAGGCCACTTGGCCCATGGTGCTTTCCTTGTTCCAATTGTCTCCTTGTTTCTACTCACACATGCCCTCAGTTGGCTCCTTCCTCTGAAACAATGAGTTCCAATGAACAGAGATCGGAACTCACAGGAAAGAATAAAGAGGATGCCCTGCCCCAAGCTGAGAGTTTTGGGTTGTTAATGATGATGTCCTCACAGTAGAAGCTTCATGGTCATTAGCTATTCAGCACGGCAGAGGGGCCTGCATCTCACAGCCTTCATCATTAATAATATTTGGGACCTGAAGTTTCCAGAACATGGTAACTTTCCACTGAGCACTGAAAAAAATAACAGAGTAAGAAAACTGAAAGGAGCTGTGAGGTGAAATGGCAATGGCTGTGAGAGTCACTCATCACCGTCAGAAAAGCTGGCATGCATCCGCACCAGCACCTATAGGAAGTGACTGGCAGCTGTGTTACAGGTCACAAAATCTCTCTCACTACACCCAGCGCAACACCACATAAGCAGAAAAACACAGAGAACTATTATATGCATATACACATACGCATGCCTGAGCAGAGAAGAAAAAGGCCAAAGCCTCTCTGAACATTCAGGTAATTGGGAAATACAGAATCCCCCCGGGTGACCACATTTTTCTGAAAAATCTATTACTGGAAATCCTGTTTGCTAAACTTAACAGTCTGATGTGGGAATCCTCACACACATCACTGCAGGGAGGCGAACATATGAATCCCTTTGAGGCTTCGTAACACTGTCAACAGATACCCCTGCATTAACCTCCCTCCCATGCAGCTATTTTTGTTCACCTCCTTAGTTTGTAGACACTACGGGTATAATTTATTTTAATTATTTGTTTTCAAGTTGAATGGCTACAGACTCTGAACAAGAAATATCATTAGGCTTCAGTATATCAAACAGCATTGTAAAGATGCTATTCATTTTGTAGGCATGCTAAGAGAATGTTAGCGTTTTCATTTAACATATTGATATGCTGAACATATTTACTTATAAAGATAGCACAGCAACTTATATAACAAGAAAATGTATTCTATAGTATTGTGGTGAGATAACAGCATTATCAAAGGAGGAAAAATACAGAGAGATAGGAAACGTTATAGCACATTTATCATTTATATACCTTGTGAGGTTAGGACCCTTATCTTTCTCACGGTTGTTTCACTTGAGTGTTATAAGGATAAATGTATTATACTGTACCTTTGTCTTCACAGTTATGCATTATGCCGTCTTTCACTCACTGCGGGCAAAAGCAGAAACAGAATTATGTTACAACAATCTGTCTTTTTTCCATGTTAGGTTCCATCTTCCTCCTTGTACGGACAGCAGCACTTGCAATAAATTGCTTAATATACGTTCAGCTGAATTTACATCTATACATTATCCATAAAGATAGTTCAGAAAGTCATGTTTCAATGTAACTGGGGAGTAATATCACTGGAGAGAGAGAAATTAAGCTGAAATAAAAATATTGTGAGTTGAGAATTGGGACTAAAACCTCAAGATGATTGCACAGAACCACTGTGAGTTTCCTTTATTATTTTATAATTAAAAGAAAAGCGTGGACTTGAAAGCAAGATGGAAGGGGGGAAAAAAAATGAGCTAAGAGCTGCAGCAGCTGTCTCAGAAGACCAATACCAATGAGAGTACCTTCTGCTGTGCCCTCTGCCTCCCACTGCTAGAGGCAACCACCCTGCCTCCTTTCCTTCCGTAGGACCAGCCGCGTTTTCCGCACCAGGCGCCGGAGCGCTTGCGAAAGGCAGCGTGACTAACAGCCACCGCGCCAGGGAGGCAGCCAAGGGAGTTACACGAGTTTCCACCCTTTCACTCTCATAAGCTTACGCTTGGGATTCCCTAATATAGACTACTGGGTTGGTTTAGTATGTTCCATAAGGCCTTTTTTTCCTCCCTGTTTATGTGTGGAATAAGGTTTTCTGTGTCATGGAGTGGAAATTATGTGTTCAGTGCCCATTACTGCCTGAAAGGCCAGTGGATTTGTTTTTCCTTGTAACGCTACTGCCTATCAGTGTAACATCTTCCACCTGAATCCCTAATGATACTTTCACAAGTAAATGAACAAAACTTTACAACTGTTTTCTAAAATATTCACAGCCTTAATTTTGCAAGCACATCCCACAATTTAGGCGAGTTCAGCTTGAGCCCTACACCCTTATTTCCTCCAAGCCCTGACCAAAAATTAAGATGGCGATCTCTTGGGAAATACCTCTTACGGCAGAGCCTATTTTCATCCTTATTTTGTGTCTAATGCCTCCATAGTCTTGTTTTCATTCACAGAAGCCAAAGTGCTTCGTTTCACTACTGACAAAAAGCCTCTCCAGTGGTTTTTGCCTTTCTTGTCCTGCATTCTGTCAATGAGTGGCCCAGCTCTAAGGAATACATTATTACTGCTGCAGGCCACTCCAAATGATTCAGAGAGACCCTTTATATCATAGCCAAAAACAGATGAAGAAGAATTGGGTCCCCTGGGATCCAGATATTACCCAGTTCAGCTGAAGCCGTTCTCACTTGGTTTGTCTGAGAGTGATTTTGCATTTTAATTTTTAATAATTCTTTAATCCATCTGAAATGCGTGAGGGAGAGCAAACAAAACAGAATCCCTCCACAGCTTCTATTCTTCCTTATTCATATTCCTGTTTTTTTCCTAAATTCTGTATTCTCCAGTTTTACAAGCTATTGGCTGAATATATTAGTACTTCTTTTCTGTACTTTGAAGTACTAGGAACTTACACAGTATGTTTTTTTCTATTATTTTTCTACTTATTTTAATAAGAAAATCTTCTGTGAAGCCACCTTTTTATTATTGCATTGAAAGTCGGTTGCATGTAGGAACAGCCAACCTAGAATTAGGGTTCCCCTGCATTCTTTACAAATTCTCTCCTTTTCTATTTTATCTGCTCCTCCTTGCAATCTAACTTTTCTGTGCCATTTCTTCCTACTGTAAGTTCTTCCATTTCAGGAGATTTCTTTATCACGCTTTGTCTTACCATGGACTAGTTTCTGTATATTCCTTGTAGAGATGTGTGTATATTACTGAAACTCCCTCAGAACCTTGAAATATTTTCTTTATTTTAGAAGCAGTCTTATCGCAGTTTCATAAAGAAAAAGATTAACTCCAGCTCAAAGCTGCTGTATGACAAAAAAGTCCCACTTCTAAATGCATGAATCAGAGAGAATACACCAAAACCCTGGCAGGTGGCCATTTTTGCCAGCAATTTAAAAACAAAAGCAGCAACAAAATACAAATACAGAAGGGGAACAGCAAGTTTAGGACAAATGAGATCTACTTCAATCTTCACAGCTTCAGAGCCCAAAAAATCTGTGCAGACTGAGCCTGCATCTTACACACAATTACATGTAATCTGAAGAGCTGCAATTGAGAGGATTAGTTTACTGCTAGTCCCAGTGAATACTAGCAGCCTGATTGTATTTTCAGGGCACTGGTGGGCAGCAGCAGATGGTGGTCATTTCCCTGGCAGGCCATATCGGGGATAATTACCAGACACAGTTCCAAGGTTTATGATATTATAAACCTCTCTTTCATTTCTCATTCACTGCACATGGGAAGTATGGCCCTTTTGACTACCTTCTTACTGATTTTATACTAGTGTAACACCTTTGCCTTCAGTGATTTTGAAATGATTCAGTGGTGAAGTAAAACAAGAAATAGACCTTTTTAAGGCCATAAAAATAAAAAAATATACTGATGTTAATGCTGTTCTTATTTTTTGCCTTTGAAAATGAGGACGAGCTTTCTGTTGATGAATTAATTTGAATGCAATAATTACTAGCAGAATTTGCTACATCGGGTCCTGGCAGAATTTAGTACTGTAGCCTTTTAAAAATCGCTGATGCTTAAGATGATTCTGAAATAAATCAGCCTGTGAACTAACTATACCTACAAGACTATTAATACTCAAAATGGACCAGCCAGAATACAGAATGCCTGTTTTGAACTGGACTAGGTGAAACTTTTAGTTTAGTCTGTTCTGGATTGATTGCAGCACAACAAATGAGGAAGATAAAACTCAGGCCTTCAGGAGCTTACAGAACAGATGATAACACAAGTTAGAGCACATGGGTCAAGATCAGGCACAAATCTCCTATTTCAGCAGAACACTCTTGTTCACAATGTTTTATAGCAAGGGGAAAGACATTAACTGCATGGTGTGTCTCTAATAACAATGAAGAGACTCTCTCTCTTGTAATAAACTTAATTCAATGTCATTAAATTGGCTAAGTCTAAATTTTTAACACGTTTCAGAGATTCAGTCTCTTGAGTGGGGAGATTTACCCAGTCAGCCCAGAAGGACCTTGAAAAGCTTTAGAATCGGGCCAACTCAAGTTCAAGGAGGAGCAAAAAGTTCTGCATCTAGGACAGAATAACCTTGTGTGTCAGTACAGGCTGGAAGCCAACCTGCAGAGTATGCTGGAAAAGGTCTGGCGGTTACCATGGGTGCTTAGTTGAAAATGAGCTAAATAGTGTGCTCTCATAGCAACAAGGCAAACTACACAGGCATGCTAGGGGGACAACAGCCAGCAGATCAATTATTAGATCCTTCTAACTCAGCACTTGTTGAGGCTCACTTGAAATACTGTAACCAGTTTTTGGACTCTCCAGTTCAAGAGAGATGTTAAGAATTTGGAGAAAATCCAGCAGAAGACTACTAAGACAGCAATGGCCCTACAGCATGTGCCTCGTTCAGGGAGCAGGTGGCTATGCAGTCTGCAGCTACTTGGAGGGCACTTACAAACATAACACAGCCCAGGTCTTCTTAGTATTGATGGATACTATAACGTTCTAGGGGAAACAGTTCCTCAGTGGGAGGGGTGGGCAGGACTAGAAGGGGTTACCCCGAGAGGCAATGCAAACTCCATCCCTGGAAGTTCTCCAGACTCCGGCAGACAAAGACCGGCCTGGCCTGATCGAGGGTTAGTGACAGTCCCAGTTTGAGAGGAATGCTCCACAGGGTGACCTCCTTTACAACCAACATTTCTATCATTCTCTTCTATGTTTTCTTTCACTTCTTTGTGCATTACTTTGATGATGAACCTGTCTCTTAAGAAAGGGATCTTTGCCCTTTCCTTGAAGTGGAAATGTAATAGGTGACACTGCTATGGATTTTTTTGCAAACCAACACTAGCAACAGTGTTACAAAACAAAGAATACAAAAAACATGGAAAGGCGGTAATATATGAAATACAGAAAAATATTTACCCATCATTAATTCATTTACTCCCATGGTTTCCAACCAGGTATTATCAGGTCAGGGCCAACCAGAACAGCACAGAAGTTGCTGAAAGATAGCCCAAAGGGAAGAGACGCACTCAGAGCTTCCACCTTCTGCACCTCTAACATATTTGGTACTTCATAAGAAAGTGTCAGAGTGCTTCTTTTGTCTCATAGAGAGGCTGGAGAACTGCGATTTTACCTGTAGCTGATGGCGAGAAAGTAATACACGATGGGGTGAAAATTAATTATGCCAGATTAACAGAGTAGGAAAGATACAGGGAGGATACAGAAAAGGGCAATATTAAAAAAAAAAGAAAAAAAGAGTAACAGTACCAAATTAGCTGTTTATATTAATTCAGGCATCTTTTTTGCATCTAGTTAGAAAATAAACAAAGGGTTAATATGCCTCATCTAGACCAAGTAGCTTCCAAAATATATGATGTATTGCCATGGAGATAATCCATGCTGTGAACTCGTTATTGTATTGTCTATAATTTTATTTAATCTATGGAAAAACTATACCATCTCAAACAAGTATGTGGCTTGTTATTGGGGGGTAGTGAAGAAGAGTTTATTGTTTTGCAGAAGCTATTAGAGGAAGTAAAAAAGTCCCCCTAACTTCTGTCGGAGGCCCTCTGGGACCTTCTTAGGGAGTCCTGTCACAATGACCTCTTGTGGAGATTCCCTTGAGATCTTGCCAGAACTGCTCCTAGGCAAGCTCAAAAACAAGTAGAAAATGAGGACTGACAGAAGATACTCTTCCTAGACGTAAATATATTTCCTCAGTGAAGCTCCTATCCTTTACTGTCCCTGAGTAATAAGCGACTTGTCCTGAAGCATTCACTTGGCTTGTGAAGTGCTGTAAGCAAATGAAAACGTGGTGTGTGAGATACTAATATTTCTTGAAACAAGGAGGGGAGATCATTCCTGACCTCTGATTAATCCTTCACGCTCTGCTCTAGTCCATTAGAGACATAAAGGTGCCTTTAACAGGCCTCTGAGCAAAGTGCTTTATGGAACGTATTCCCTGTCCTTGACACCGAGATGGAGAGCATCTTAAGCAGTGTCTCCGACTAACGCAAAGTATTCGGAAAAAGGAATGCCTCCAGAGAGCTCTTTCTGCCAACAGAAATCAGTGCAGCCCGTGGTTATTCCAGCTTATGGGGGAAGCTGAGCCGTGGCCGGGGCTGTGGGGTCGGAGAGGTGCTGACCACGACCTGTGCTCGGGCGGGCTGCGTGGAGGAGCCACGGCAGGAGCTGCCCAGCCCTGTCCTCCCATCACCGCGAGTGCATCCCGCCCGTCCCAGCGATCGCTGCAACGCAGGCTGGGGTTTAGCCCCTGCCGAAATGGTGAAGGCAATAAAGCTTCAGAAAATTATTGTACTAATAATTTTTTTATGGCTTTGGTGCAATTTACACCTTGTTGTGTAAGACTGTATTAGAAGTTACTGAGAACTGTTAGCAGTTTCTCAGAAAAACAGGAGCGCTGCTCTGCGAAACAGAGAATATTACATATTTAGTGTGACTTAGACCATACCAAATAATTTAAAGAAGGGGACAGATGTTTCAAACACACTTTTGTTTCTAAGTCAGACTGATACAGATAGCAACATGCACCGACTAATGGCATTGCTAGACTACTACTCAATACAAAGCTGCAATGTACTGGCTGACTTTTTACAACATGGGTGGTGCAAGCACCTTCATGGGCCCTGCCTGATAACATTTTAAAGCACACGTGCTGTAGGGCATGATATCCATATGATCTTCTCTGTCATTTTATTGTTGTCATCTTGTAAGTGTTGCAAACTGCAGTTTCAGTATGAAAGATCAGCCCATCCACTCAAATATAACAAAACCTGTGCAAAGAATCTACAGCGGTGTGGCCGCAGAAGAAAGTAGGAAGATCTAAAACAGAAAAGACGACTTGTTATGGAAAAAAAAATTCAAGAACGTTAACAGATAATCAGAACTTTTGGGACAACGGGAAGCAATAAAGGAAGAATGTAAGGATTTCTCTGTAGTACTTTTACTAGAGTACTATCAAAGATTACTTTGATAACAGCACCAGTTCCTCCTAATCACCAACATAAGAACTAATAAAAACTCATAATAAGAGTTACAGACCTGGCGTGTTTTACCTCAGCAGTAGCCTATCTTTTGGCATTATCCAGTCTGTCACTTAACAGCTTTACAACAAGCATCATGTTAAACCTGCATATTTGAGTAATAAGATTATTTTTCCCCAATAATCCACCAAATATTCCACCAATGTCATGTTACTCAGAAGGGTATTTCCCTTCAAAGAAGTATTTTACACCAAAAGACTCAGAATTATAAACAGTAAAAATTTAAACTAGCAGGAATCTACTCATCTCTGACATCCACAATTTCCTTCAGTTTAGATTATATTTATTTCTGACGTACTGTACGGTTACACAGAAGCTCCTTCAGAAACAATTTTACTGTTGAAGCTGGAAGCCAATGTCAGGAATTCAGTCAGTGTTACTGTTTATGCAACTGAAATGCCTGTTGAATAAATGGTCCTCTGCAGTGCTGTTATACTTGTCTATTTCTGTATGCCAACTATGATATTTTCTAAAGTATATACCCTCGTGGTATCTAATCACTGACAGTCAAACACTCGACTTAGGTATGGTTCCAGCAGTGCATAGGAGCCATAAAGAAGACTTAATAAGCTTCCTGGGGTTTGCCCATAATGGAGAAACATGCATGTGGCATATAGCTGCTTGGTGCTAATTCTGAAAGAAAAAAAAAATAGGTGGTGTAAAATCTAATATAGGGAAGTCTTGCACCAATGAGAGAAAATTATCAAGTGCTGAATTTATAGCAAACCTTTTTAAAGTGCTAACCTGGAGATTAATGAAAAGATCTGACGCTTCAGAAAATTTTTGCATTTAAATTACTTCTTTCATAAGGACTATGGCTAACAAAGTTCTTCCTACAAATGTATGACTTACATCCTTTTATCCCCTGCCCCCCTCTACAGTAACTCTAGATCTTTCCTATGCATTCCAATATCTATCTTACAAACTTTTGCAATATTAAGTCTTTCCTCTGGATCCTCTACTCCCACTGCTCTCCCATCTCCCCCAAAGCCTATTAAGCAAGAAGAAGAAGAAACAGACATTAATGATTCTGAGCCACAAAAATTTTGAGTAACTTGTCTAGCACATCAACAAAACAGATCAACTCAAGCTCCCCTTATTTTTTCCCCTAATTCTCATCACTGACATAATCTCCTCCCTCAAGACAGCTACTGAAAATTGTAGGCAGTTCAAACCTTTGAGACGTATGAAAAACCTTCTTCTCTCAAAGTCAAACTGCTTAATAGGCTGAAAAATTACTTGGGGGGAACATGTTTGCAGCACAAATAAAACCAGATGACCCGGATAAATAAGCCTAAAACAAAGTAGGAAGCCAAGAAATCTGGTGATTAGAATAGCTTTGAAGCATAGATGGAGGCCCTTCCTAACGAAAAATTACACTGTATTCCCATCATCCCTGAATTTGTTACTCAGCTTCACATCATTGCACCTTTTTCCAGGTATCTTTCTTCCAAAACATCCCCCAATTTCCAGAGAGACAGCTCTGCATTATGCCATAGCACCACAGCCGCTGGAGTGCAATGGCGTAAGGAGCCAGCGTCCCAAGGAAGAGTCACTAGCGAGGCTGCGGGAGCAGCTAAAGGGGGACTTGATTCCATAATTAGATTCCGAAGAGGAGATATTAGGACCCAGCAACTACTGGTAGTGAACCACAGCATGCCAGGTACTACAACGGGAGAAAAGATGGCCAAAACCACACAACATCTCGAAGGCTAATGAGTGGCCATAGGCAGAGCAGAGACACCAGGTACCCTGTCCCAAAGCAGTCATTCCCTGCTACGCTCAGATTAGCTGAACATCTCTTTCTCTTTCCTACAGTTTGCTGCACCTGTAGACCCATGCAAACGGTTGTTTTTCACCTCTTAGTGCCACCAGACTTGGGTGCTGCCCCTCTCCAGACAGACTGCTCCTATTCCTTCCACCCTGTTTTCATTGCCCTCCCTTCAGCAGAAGGCACAGAGCTGCAGCGCCGGCTTCACCAAGGGCGACACATTCAGAATTCAGTATTTTTAACACAGATATTTCACTTAATGCTGTTTCCATCTTGTCTTTGCTGTGGATATCCATTTCAAAGCAGCACCACATCCCATTTCGGACACACATGCTGGATGGTAGCAGTGGGCATGCTGCCTAATTAACGAAGAGCAGCGCTGTCGCAGCAGCCCTGCGAGCTGACCTCCCTGGCAGAGAAGTGGCATAAATTAACAGGCACTGGATACATCTGAAATGGCAGCACCACACCATTTCTAGGCCCGAGTAAATACTGGGCTCCCTCCACCCTGCACACAGTGGGTCAGGACATAGCTGTGCACCATCTTCCCACTCCTCAATTTCCACAGGAAGGAAACCCAGGTGTGTATACAAGGCAACTGAAGTCTGTTCAATAAATCTTCCGAATTGGCCTCCTATTAGCACCTTGCTTTAAAATACCTAGTTTGAGGTGTATTGTATATACAATCATTCCTATAGAAGCATTTAAGATTCCTCTACAAATTTTTTTTTTTTTTTTTTTGGTAGTATTCATTTTCATGTTAGAAATGAGAATTTGCTTTCTCTCTTTACAAGGTCCTTTTATTTTATTGTCTTTCCTCTCTAACCAAAAATGCAATAAAAGGAACAAAACCACATAAACATGAGACACTTCATAATGATTTCTTTAAGGCCTAAATGTTTTAAGATCAGACAGGGAAGGATATGTATATTTTATGAAGTTTGCAAGCGTCACAGTAGATTCTCTCTGATCAAAATATGTTGTGCTTTATGCTGAGAATATTTGGGGTGGAGCATTTGCTGTTATTTCAGATGTACGCTCGAACTTTCCTACTTAAACTGAGATTTAAAGTTATCCATTTCTCCAGTCTCACAGGCTTACTCATTTCAGCGCTGAATGGTATTAGCTACCTTAAATCGGCTTAACAAGCACCCAAGAATTGCAACCTCAAATAGCAGCTCTCCACCTAAGATCTATTTTGATCAATTGGTGGAAAAACCTTTGAGATTTGAGGCCACTTGGTCTCTATGCAACATCTTCCTGATAACTAAAGCAATGTAAAAAAATAATCTTTAAAATGTAACTTTAGATAGAGGCAATCATTTGGAGAAAAACAAGTCCAATATATCATGCAGATTCAAAGTGATGCAAAGAGAAACTTAATATTTTCAAAGCTCAGAAATATTTGTGAAACTGCTGTAGGTTGGAGTCATCAATAATAATCAGAATAAGTTTCTGCTGTTCCAGTAAAATACAAGCATACCATCGCTCAGCTCTATATCAATGTACAAGTACTGCTGACACTATACCAAGTATACCTGAGTACCAACTTAATTAACTTGAAAAATTTTGAAAATAATCACTTTAAATTACTTTTTTTCCCCACCCTAAGGAAGCACCTATAAACTGAGAAATCTGTAGTAACTCCACGAAGTAACAGTAAGATTTATTTGTTATGGCTTGCTTATTATCTGCAGCCACTTCTTAAAACGTGGCATTCTATACCTCCTGCCTTTGTAACAAAAAATAAAAACAGGGAAGAGCAGGACTATATATGGTGTTTTTCAAACTTGAATCTAAAAATTACTAACATCAGTCAAGAAGAAACTGGAAAGACTGCAGAAATGCTGATTCTTAAAGAGAGATGATATTAGAATTAGAGAGATTAAACAAGAAGTCAGAAGATAAGCAAATAATCTCATTCACCTTTTCTCCTACTGTAGACAATGGGATAAGTCATACCAGAAAATCTATGTAACATTTTAAAATGTTGCAATCTTCTTAAAAATTATCACGAGAAACGTTACCAATTTTCATACAGACATGTGTGAGGAATGGAAGTAAAATCTGAACATAATGATTATTTAATAGAGACTCTGGAGATGCATCATTCCCCCCCTTCCCCATCCACTGCTTGACCTTCATTTGCCCTGAAAAACATTCCAGATATGCATAATAATTTAGCTGGCTATGGTAGACTTTAGTGATACACTTCAGCTCCTTTCACTGCCAAATGTTAAAGATTTACAGTGCACTGTAAAGACTAAAGTACAGACATAATTACCTTATTTCTTCCTTGTGTAGATGATTTCTGAATTCTCAGCACCTCTACACTTCTGACTCACTCCACAAGTCAGTCTCCTGAAGGAACAACCCAAGACACGTCAAGCAGAAACCGTGTGCAGCCAAAGGAGCAGGCATGTTTCTTCTGTTTCCCCTCTAGGTATTGAGCCCGGGAAGAGCAGAGAACAACATGACCTTTCTTTCCTGAAATACGTGGTGTTACCAGTTTGGCCAAGAGCAAATCTTTATACTGTCTGTACTAGGACCCTGTCCCATGTGGACTGCAGAGCCTTTCCATGGGATACTTCAAGGATTCTGTTTTGAAAACTGGTTTAAGATCATATGATAATCTGTTCTTAAAGATATACACACAGTGGTAATTATGGTTTTGGCCAGTGAATTATTGAACAGATACCCAATACATGTGAGATTATTCAATCTGATATATCTTTCAAGGTTGCTCTGGTCTAATTTCTTTATTTTCACGTAACAGGCTGCTCAGACAAGAGTTTCCCATACCTATCCATGTATTGATATCTAAAATTGTACTCAGTCACCCATATTCAGAACTCCCTTCAGCTTTCAGAAAGGAGTTCTTTCAAAATGCTAGCGAGACACACAGTTTATAGGGAGCTTCTGCTCTTTGTACACACTGGTAGTAGTAAGGTCAGAGTCACCAGCTGGCCTTTGCGTTTTTGTGACACTGAGGCAGACTGTCCTCTCCAACTCATCCACGCACCGTAAAGAGGAAGCTGACAAGAGGGTGCTTTTCTCTGTCTCTCATTTTCTGTTACATTCTCACTCACTGCTTCTGCATTAACGGTCTTGTTCTGCTCAACAAGATTTTTATGCATGTGTTTCTTTGTTGTTAAGTATTATACTATGATGAGGTCGCAAATCCTTTTTTTCAGGGGATGCGTTGAATGAATATCCTTGAGGGGATAAAAGCAGGTCAACTATTTCAGTATGCAGCATCTCCAGATGTGATTCCTCTATGAATTATATACACAGATATAAACTCACAGACACTCTTAACTGAACTGGCAATTGTAAAAGAAGAGGCAGCAAAATGAAGAAGCTAATTCTCTATAGCTACAACCCTACAACATGAGTTGTAGCTGTCTTGTACAGACTGGCTTCATTTAACTCCTAAAAAAAGGTCTTGCACAGACTGGCTTCATTTAACTCCTAAAAAAAGGTTTACTTTGGTTTCATTTGATTTGGTTTCTTTTGTTTTGCAAGTCATGTCATATATAGTGTATTAAAAGAATTCTGTTCAGAGAATGGCAGAAAGAATAATTGGCAGGATGCTATAATTATGAACCGAGAAATTGTTCTATACGATGTGAACTATAAAAAAGTGTCATATTGCTCTAAATTAATGAAGGTCTCCTACAATACAGGAAATAGTAAAAATAGAACCTCAAATAAATTAAACGTATGCCTTAGTAATCCTTTCATAGATAAGTTTATTTCAGTTGCCAGAGATAAATATAGTGCAGAATATTTGTATAAACAGAAATATCATATACAAAACTTACTGTTACTTTAAACAGTCAATTTGTCAAACAAGAATAGAGACAAGGAACAATAATTATGTCATCTGCATACCTTTTTCAGTGCCAAACTGCAGGGCCACTGATAACAATTGGTATTTTGAGAACTTAGCTGTTTATCTTGGCTGAAGAGATAACAATCTAGTCTTCTGAAAGTAATCAGAAATTTTTCATCAGACTTGACCAGTGATGTTTAAGGAGTAATTCCAGAGGATATTATGTCCTGTGGGCGCACTTTTCCCTTACAGTTTCTCAAATAGTTTATTTTCAGTCTAAGATTAATTGGTACTACTTTATACCAGCAATACTGCATTCTCTAGTTGGACCACCTGTTCAAGCAACAGAAGCCTAGAATTGCAGACTTCTACTGCTCCAGCTACCTCCCACCCACATATCTGGGTATCAAGAGCAATGAAAAAGCAGGAACACAATTAACAATTTTTGACTCCTCCTAAAGCTAGCGATTCTTTGACCTATGTATGAAAAGGCTTGCCACAAAATTAAGACCACATCTGGAGAGGAGACACTGAAACTCAAGGGAGATGCAAACCCTCAACCCACTATTAACCAGATTTAGTTTGACTTGTGAACAGAACCTTAACTCCGCTGTGTCCTTCTAGATTTAAGGTAATATTTTTAAACACAAATGTTATTTTGTCATCCGTGGATGCTATCTCAGACTTCAAGTGATAGGGACAAGACTGGGGTGGGAACAAGATTAGAAAAGAGTTAACGGGGGGAAGTGGAGGAGAAAGGGAATTAAGCAACCAAAGGTTGTATGTAGCATTTACTGTGAGGGTAAACACATTTTGTAAAGAATAACATTAGGTCTATTAACTAGAGGTCAGACAGACAGTAGGCCAGATTTAAGAATGTATTTTTGAGATAGTAACTAGAACATCCTTATGACATTCTTTTTCACTTTGACTGTGATTAGTAAAGCTCTTTATTTGTTTCTGTCAGTTTGTGTTAAGTCATCACTGAAGAAAAAGCAAACAATCTGCTTTATTTGCTTCATAAATATAATTATAAACTTGCCAGAACCAGGTTAGCCACAAATTAACATGACAGCTACATTCACTTTCACATGGATTATTTATGAAGAAACTTCAACAGGGTAAAGCTATTGATAGGACCAGGTGTTGCTGTAGAAGCCAATAGAGTTGCTACAGTGACAGGCCACAAGAGTGGTCTAAAAGGTATGATAAATGACGAACATCTTGCAATTTGCAAGCCAGTAAAGTTTGGCATTGAAGAAATATTGGTTACATCTGCAAATATATCTTCTCAGATGGGGAAAGGCAGGTATGTTTTATCAGGGTCCACCTTAAGCTAATATACTCCCTCGGCTCTCTTATGCCTATAAACACTGCCTTGCTCTCCATGTCCATGTAGTAACTGAATTACTCCCTTCCTCCTTGCAGATACAGATAGTATCTCTTCCTTTCCTCTGAGCATTAGACTGAACAAATCTCCACAAAATGATTCTCCCCAGTATCTTTGGAGTTTCCAATATATGCTATTTGTGGTGGCACTGGATTTTAAATATTTAAAATTCATTCACCTTTTTAGATCTCTGAGCTGCCATGGAAACTAGCAGCAGATTTTCCAAATAAATAATACAACATAAACCTATTTTATCCATCAGTTAGCACTTCCAGACTAAACAAAACAAAAAAGAAACAACAACAAAAAAAATCCAAAATCTCCATAACTATAGAAAAGAAGGAGGCCTGGAAGTTTTATTAAAGATGTTAGTAAAACCTGTACAGAGCTGGCTTTACAGTGCCAGAACTTTCCGCATGGATAAATGTTGTATCCACTGATATTTACACACATTATACAGTTCCCTTTTTTGTCCCTCTTGAATTGCAGGAGGTCAGAAACAGCTTAGGAATATACCTGACAGGCTTAAGCCAAGAGGTGGGAATCATAAGGCTAAGAAATGAGAAGAAAAATAAAATAAAAAGCCCTGCACTTTTGCCATAGCATAATACTGAAAGAACTAGCTACTATTTAGGTGGTGGCAGTGACAAATTGGTAATAACTTTCGGATCCACACATGCAATGCTACACCCCCCCATACAGAAAGCATGAAGTCACGGTAAACTAGTCAAACAATAAATTAATGCTAGGAAAGCCACATTTTCAAAATGGTATTAGCTACAATGGGGACACTTGAAGAGTCCACTGCAGTTCTGAGATGTACAATATACTTAAGGCTCAAATTAATCTTTTAAATTGCCTTCTGCATTTCTGTTGTAAGTCATTTGCGTTACTTCCCCACTCGCTTTTTTCAGTTTTACATCTTGTGGTAGAAATACTAAACTTCAGTAGAAATGGTCACAATTTTCTTCTTTCTCCAAGGCTAGAAACTTCTGAGCTTGTACACCCCTATCCATTGCTAGAGAGGGAAAATGAACAAGCATCAAACATTGCAAATTTCAGAAATTATCTTTCTTGTTAAAAATAAATTGTAGTTTGTTACTTCAGCACATGGTGTGGCCTGGCTATGTGAAAGCCAGCCATCACCAAAATCACTGCATTTTAATGACTGGAAAAGCAGCACCCATGAAATGAGTTTGCCGCAAGCTGCTAGAAGTAAACCTTTCCAAATGGCACGTTGCATCTTCAGTAGTACACATTGTCATGCAGCAAGCATCAAATGCAGCTCCTAACTCATCACATGTGCTATCTGACCTAGTGACAAGGGAAGAGCAGTGTAACTGTATTCAGCCTCTATCCCACAAAAAGTACAGTTTCATTCAACCAAAGCCGTGTTCGCAGTGTTGAAAGCTGTATTGTGTTAACATAAGGGCCTCACAAGCAGAAGGAAGAGGAAAAACTCCCACTGGCTGAACAGTGAGCAAGAAAAAGATTGGGGTTGTGCCCCCCATAATGCTGCATGTTACACAATTAGCCTTTTAATGATTGCTTCACTGTAGCCTAATTGCATACCTGGCAGTGTGTAATGGATGGAGTGATGCATGCAACTCCCTTCTTAGGGGCTGTCTTTACCGGGTGGCTGCCTTCTAGCTCCACCATCATCACAACAGCTATTATTGAACTACTTGCCTCTCCATTGCTGTCACCTGCTTGTCCCCCATCTCCTCAGTGGTCAGAACACGCATGCTTTCCTTGGCCTCTGATGATGCTGTCTTCCACCAAACATCTTTGCAAAACCCCATAGCCCTGAAGAGGTCGTGATAATCCGTGTCCTAACAGCATGAGCCTTACCACCTGTTTCTCGCTATGTGGCCCAGGTTGCTTCTGTACTTTTTACCTGCCTGTTGGTTTGTCCTCAGCATGGTGGTGTCCATCACTTTGCTATACAATTCACTGTCATCGGTGGCAAGTTGCCTTCTCTCAGAGAGCTGGCAGTACCGTACTGTGCTGTTCATCAAAAACAAATCAACAGAAATCTCAAGATTACATCTCTGCTGACATATCAGTTGGGAAAGAGAAGTTTGTTAACTGGCGTGGGCTGCTGACTGATGTCATCTTGCACTATGCCAGTCTGGTCCAGGTCTTGATTTTTACTTATAAATTGGTCATCAGAACTCAAAAGAAAAGAAAGACAGTGATATCCCCCCCTCAACCATTGGCCGTACGTGGGGGGATGTGCCATGATGTACTACACTGTATGACACGGTGCCAGGACTCAGTATATTTTGAAGGCTCATTAAAAAATTAAAAATGGACTGCCTTCTATCTCAGTATCTCTCTTTGAACCACTGGAATATTCATGTTCTCTACTTTCCTCTCTAAATTCTGTTAATTTTATATGAGGCCTCACATAAAGTATTCAGCGATCACACCAACAGAAAACTGCAAATTCTCTGGTTTTTATTTCTCTCTATCAATAGAAAAAAAAAGAAAAAACAACAAAAGAGACTTAGCTGAAACAACAGAAAGTGCTACAATTTACAAATGCTGGAACAGTCTTATAACCCCAGAAACTTGTGGCCTTGTGGTGCACTTTGGAAAGGCAAATCACGTCAGTGGTCTGAATTCAAATGAGCCAACCAAAAAACTATTAAGACCTAAGAAATCTTCTAGACTTCAGCAGAATCTGTGTTGAAACACCCAGTATGTACAAGTCTTATGTGGCTGGAGTAGTTGAGTTTTTTGGGTTTTTTTAAGACTAAATACAGACATGAAAAATACTTATCTTCATAGAGGAAAGGAAACAGATTGTTAATGCTATATCAAAATGTTATTTACAGAGGCAAAACAAAATGCATTATAGGCATAAAGCCAATGTTTTTTGCCTTGCTTTGCAAAAGTGAATATTCTCCAATGAAATGTATTTTAATTAAGGATTACTTTAGTTTTAAGAAAAAAAAAAGCCCTTCTTCAATCAAAACACTATTTTTTTAGTTCCTTATATCATCTTGCGGCTGGTAAAAATTTAGAGGAAGTGGAGAATGGATGACTGCAAAAGATTAATTAATAACAAACATCTTCCTCTTATATCATCAGAACATTATAACATCAGAAGTTTAGCATGTGACAGGCTGTAGTCTTAAATTTTCTACAATTTAAAGAGAAAACAGCATTTAAAAAAATACACTATCAGTCACATGCAGGTGGATTTTAGAATCAGCCTTTTTTATTAAAGATGCTAAAATACTCTGCTTAAGAAATATTCAGAAGCTTTATTTCAATATCTAATAACAAAAAAGGTGGAACAAAATGTTTTGTTCTGCCTGGTACTGAATAATTAGCTTTTTATTGATCTTTACAGGCTTGTTTTCAATATTTGATTTTAAAATACAACTACTGAAATTACTTCTGTAGCTGAAGAAGACAAGAAGAAATAGGCACAGATGAGTCTTTAAAGAATACTGATGTAAAATACAGTGTTTGGATAACTTTTAGTAAATGTTCTTTGCCAGACTCCTCCGGTACTCATTATTTTTCTTCTAACGTGTAATAAGATTTTAATATAATCATTTGCAAAAAACTCCAAACAGACTACATATAATTTCTATTCTTTTCAGATTCAGAAAAACATAACCACTGTAAAATCACAGTCCATTTACAGTATCACCGCATCATTATTCAGCTTTTTTTTATCATTTCCTTGTGTGCTGTATGTGGCAAAATTATAACACTGTATATTGAATAGAACAGCTTGAAGACTTGCAAAGGTATTTGCTATTATGTCAAATGACTTCTCTCCCATTCAGAAATGTCCTAAAACCAGCTTATTTTACAGTGCCCATGCAAAGCTCATACATTAGAATTTTAAAAGGCAGGCAGAAAAAAGCACACAAACAAATCCTTATTTCTGGACTTCCTTATGTGTCTTACTTAGAATAACTGTATCATTTAGCCTTTCAATTGTAAAGATTGTGTTTTAGTATACAATAAATTGTTCTGCTTGCAGAAGAAGAAAGTAGATATAGTAGATAAATTAATCACCGTAAAACATTTACTGAATTCTGCAATTAGAGCTTTATCATTGAACAATGACATTCCTACAAACACTTTTATAAATCTTTATTTTTAGGTAGAGTAGGATTACCCACCTTGCATACCGCGTTCTTTACACACCAGGAGCTAAAAAGTAGCAAGATTAAGTACATAGTCCACAAAGTAATAATTCTGGAATATTATAGATGATCATTCATCGGGACAGAGCCTAAATCTTTTGTACTAGGTACAATAAATTTATGTACATGGGCTCTGTACGCCACCTTTTCTCCTGCTCTGCGAGTTAGGTGCGTGAAAAAGAGTCTTTCTCTGAACGTGGAAAGTCAAAGATGTCACAAATACTTAATGAGGTTTGTCCTGTTTCTGTGAAGATGACTGATGCATGAACTGGACCAATAAAGAAACTGGTTGCAGATTTCTTTATGACTATCAATTCTAAACATGTTCTAAACAGTTCCCAGGAAGCGGAAAGTTTGCAGACACAGGCTGAATTCAAAGCAGCATTAGTTTTGGATTCATATGAATTGTGAACTGATTCCTTAAAGAGATTTCTTTCAAGTGCTTTTGTCCTTGGATCTCGGATGAAGTTTAGAAGCATATAGTGTCTTAATTCCAAGACAACTAAGCCTTAGGAAATCCAGTAATTTTTTCATGATTATCTTTATTCAGAACGAACAAAAAAAGTCACTGCAGTTATTCTTTGGATAAGCTTTTTTTAAAGTGCAGCAATACTTCAGGGAAGAAATATGATAATTATTCAAATTACGTTTATACAGGAAGGAAAAAAAGTTATTGAAAAAAATTGTTGCCAATCAGAATGTGAAGATCAAGGAAAAAACACCCCTGTAAAAGCAAAAATTTTTCTGACAAACAGCAGGAAAATACTGAAGTATTTCCATATATATTTGAAATACATTCTGTATTGTCAAGAATCAGCTTACACCAAAGAGGCTCAAAAGTGAATCTTACAGAATATCTGGCTGGAAAATACTGAATTAAACTGGGACTATTCAAAGAAAATTCTGAAAGAAAAAAGCCAAATAAGAGGTTCAAAAGTGAACAGAAGCTTGATGAAAAGTACAATTAAAATTTCATAAAATGAGAGCTCCATATTAATTATAAAAAATAATTCAACTAAGCAAACTCAAATGGTTCCTCACATAGCTGCTTTCAGAACACCGGATCACAATTCAAAATCAAATTATTAGAATCTACTTGTTCAGATTACTCTTATTCATCTCTACTTGATCATATTGCAGAGCTGGCAGTTTGTCCTGAGATATTAGGTCAATTTACTAATTAATTTTCAAAGTTAAAGAAGTAATATGCACTTTGCAAGAATGTATTTGTTCTACTAAAATGAAATGACAAGAGAATCCTGATATGTTTAATTCAGATCTCCTCTAACCTGGCTATGAAGTTATGCCAAGTTTGACAAATGTTTTGGATCCAGAAGCATCACAAGTCTTTGATCCTCTAGCTTAAAACCTATTTCTTGACAGCTTCACTTACAGAAATCATAAAACTGCTTCTATGTTGTTCCACACACAGCATTTGTTAAATCATTGGGAATTTGTTGATGCCTATTTAGACGATTCATAATGCGTGACCGCTGTAGCTAATAAACATAGAAATCATACAGAAGTGGTCAGAATAAATCTCCAGATAGCTTTATGAAGAAAATTTTAGTATAACAGACATAAAGTACTTTGATCTGTAAGCAGGCAGTCATTGTTTCCCAAGTGAGAGCCTGGGACAAGTAGGAGCAGGAGCAGTACTTGGGGGAGCACGCTGCTCCTGATACTACTCAAACTTTAGCAGTGTATGTGAATAGAGGTAAGGCAAGTACAATACTGATTCTTTACCACGTGTAACTCTCTGAG
>Ga0181612_165602_pt1 | contig 22515 bp, 25 predicted proteins | sample HoacroProtozoa21_FD_119630 | JGI IMG/M metagenome (GOLD analysis project Ga0181612, IMG submission 119630) | Hoatzin crop microbial communities from Cojedes, Venezuel. Combined Assembly of Gp0051906, Gp0051904, Gp0051908
ACTGGGGTGTCTCTGTGATGTGGGCACTGCAGCGCTGCTGGGGTACACACGGTACCTGGGAGAGGTGTTCTGCGTAGCCTGCAGGCAGCTGCAGTGCTAATAGTGCTGCTCAGCTGTGACTAAGTGACTGCAGTTTGCAGCAGAGACTTCAAATAGTTGTTTGGGAAGAATGGAACCAAAGGATAAACTTCAGGAGGGGGGAGGGCTTGGGGGGAACCTTGGAAGTGGTCGTGAACCTGCTTCCTTCAGACAGGGTGATTCACGTGTTTGAAAGAGAAGACTTAAATGTGAGAGAAATCACAGCTGCCTCTGACAGAGCCCTTTCTTGTTACCTGCAGCAGATGCGCTGTGAAAGCTGGCTTTCCCCAGGGCTCTGCCGACACCTCCTTTTGCTGGTTCCTTCTCACTCAGCATGTCAGGCTGATGCCTTAGATCTGTGCAAAAGCCAGCAGCCCTGGAAAGCATAGCTCCTTGGTGAAACCTCTTATTTGGGAAAGAATGAAATCAGTCCCTCAAACTCCACATTTGCTGTGTGTTTGGAGTTTGCCCTTTGCTGTGTGAGCAGGTTCAGTGCTGAGTGCTCTGGGTTGTTGCTGCTGGGAGGCCGTGCTGCACACTGTACTGACGATTACTGCTCTGCTCTTCCTGCAGGCAACAGTTTTGATTGGTTTGGTGCTGTGGAACCCTGGGGCTGCCAGCACTTCCAGTCCCACAGGGCACTTCAGTTGTTAATCGGTTAGCTGAATGGTTGTTCATTATCTCTTTTTCTTGCAGGCTGTGAATTTTTTAAGGAATACAAAGACCGAGATTATACAGCTGAAGGTCTCGTATTCAACTGGAAACAGGTACATGGATGTTACAAAATGGGGAGCTGTGGGCTTTACTGGGCTTAGGTCTTGCCTCAGAGTTCCTGAGCGACTGTGTATATGTCGTGTGCTTATTTCTGAGCACAGGAAGGAAACCAATAGAACAAACAAAACAGATAGTGAATGTACTAAATTATTCATTGTAAAATTCTTACGTAAAATAAATGAATCATTATCTTGAAGTCAAGGATGCTTGACCTCTCATGGGGGATATGGGTTTTGAACTTGATATCTTATTCATAGTCTCTGTTCTTAGTTCTGTCTTCATATTCTGTCTCCTGCTGAGGCAGATGGTTGAGTGGAGAAGCCCTACAGGAATTTGGAAACTAACATGCCTTGTCCCTGACTTCCACCGTTGGGAGCATGGGAGAGTTCGTCTTGTCCACTAGTCCTTCTAAGAGGCTATGAGTTCATTCTTACCACTTCCAGTTTTTTGCATCCACAGATGCTTTGCTGAGATGTTTACTTCTAGATGCACCATTTGGCATTTGTTGTTTTGTTTTTTCTGGAACTCACTGCTTTTGAGTCATGGCTTTTCTCTGACCAGTTGTATTTGGGGTTTTTTTCAGGATTACGTAGATGCTCCATTAAGTATCCCAGTCTCTCTGACCCAATCTCTGAATATTGATTGGAGCGAGTACCAGGTGAGCAAAGTAGGCATCTCTGCTGGAAAGTCAGAGATTCGTTCAGGAAGGATCAGTAAAGATTTGAAGTCTGACTTGCTCCAGTTGCCGTAATCTGGCTCACTGTATACCATCCCAGTGGGAGCAAGGCTGCTTAGTTGACTGTTCAGAATGACACTGGAAATCCTCTACCGAAAAGCTCCATGGCTTGGGGCATTCCGAGGCAGATGACTAATGTCAGATCTTTTTCTGTAGCTTGCGTAAAGCTTGCAGTCCCTTAGGGAGATAAGTCACTAACAAAGGTAAGGAACATGCCAGCAAGCAGAAAGCAGTATTCCGTGTCCATAATCTTAGCTCAGCACGTGCCTGCAGTGGGCAGACTTCCTTGGCTGTGGAGAGTCTTGAGAGAGGTCAGCCTTCCCTGACGTGAGCCAAGTGCTAGGCACCTTCTTTGTGGGTGTGCAAGGTCCTTGTCCTGTGGGAGAAGAGTAGAAAATCGTAACTGATGTCTCCATTCCTTGTTACTGTGACAGCATCACAAATGATAATTGAACTCTTATGTTTGCCCAGGCTTCGAGGTTTACCTTTGTCTGTTCATACCAGGGAGCATCACCTTATGCTGCTGACCAGTGTGCTCCATTTCACACATCAGTGGGCCTACCAGTCCCCCCAGGTTTTGTGGTGATTGACTGTGCTGGAGCATGTCATGCTTCTCTGCTCTGTGGCTGGAAGCACCGCAGAGCTAGCAGAGCTCCCTGTGCTGGGCCAGTGTTTGTCAGTCAGTGAAGTAAATAATGTTTTAAGTGCCAGCATAAGCAGAATCACGGAAAAGTAGCTTGGAGTGTTGAAGCAGAACTAATAGGACCACAGCATGTTTATGTCTAGAAACTTGTTCACTAGAATACTGAGCAGCCGTTATTTTAAAAAGGTTATTAAAAATTGAAGAGTGTAATAAATAGATGCAGAAATGGTCTCAGGACTGGAGAAGGTGCTTCACTTAAAGCTGAAGTTCCCAGTCTGTTTAGCTAATCACAAAGGTGATGGAGGGTTGACTTGATTAATGTGCAAGTACATTTGCAGGGAGAAAATACTAATTCTGTAGCACTCTTCAATCTGAGGAGGAAATATCTGCAGTCTGAAATCAGACCTTCAAGTAAGGGAAAGCAGTCCTGCATGTTATTTTTGAGGATGATCTGTTGGAACATGGTGGCAAAGGAGCTATCAGCTGTCGCCCCTAGTTGAGATGCTTCTCTGGGCAGAGATGTTGCCGAGTGCAAGCTTCAGGCTGTATTTGGGAGAACTAAACGAAACTTTGTGGTATAGAGAGATCAGACTGGATGATTAGATGATTCCTTCTGGCATAAGCACAAGATTGTGTTGAACTGGGCAGATAAAAGACTTTGGAAGTACGTGTTTTTCTGCCCCAGGCTGTGTTCCCCATTTCCCTGCTCTTTTGTTGCTGTGCAGGCTTCACGGCAGAGCAATATGTTCTTTGTCTGACAGTAGTCTTAAGTGTGGTTACACGCACACGTGCGCCTATGCAAGCAGACAGCGAGTGTTCTCTTGCTGGCAGTCAGATGTCACTCATACCATGAACACTGTCACAATGAAACATGTGTCCTCTTTGCTTTTTCCTAGCTGGTGCTATCCTATTTTCCTTGAGCTGGTTCTGGCTCTGATCAGACCGCTGGAGTTCCTGCATCTTCTCACAATACAGTGGTTGAGAATGGCACACTTGAGCTTGTTCTGATGGTTTTCACCTGTACACCTTGTAGTGCTGGAGGTGTCCGAGTTCAGAGCCCTTCTGTGCTGCTGCTGCTACTTGGGTGTTACTGCAGAAGTCCAGTGCCTGTCTGGGGCAGCTGGGAGTGGGTCAGCCCTCTGCAGGCAGTCTCCTGCTGCCATTTACAAGGGCCAGAGGGTTTTGAGCAAGGTGCTTGGGTTGTGGGAACAGGCTGCTGACCTTGGCCTGCTCACCCCATCATGCTACTTGCACCACATACACAGCTGTAATGGGGCTGCTGAGCCCTTTGGTAAAGTGCACGTCTGCCGGGGGCTGCTGAACTGGGTCAGCGCTCTACAGGTGTTTGCTGGTTCTTGTCAGTCTCTCTGAGCGTGGTCTGCTTGGGGCTGCAGGCAAGAGGATTCTGTGCCAGCCAGGCAGACAGGAGAAATGGCCTTTTTTTTTTTTTTTTTTTTTGCCCTCCCCCCTTTCTTCCATGCCTGGTCTCTTGTCCAGGCTGCCTTTTGTAGAGGATGGGGAGATGGATTAGAACACCAAGGGAGTCTGTCACTCTGAGGAATGGCCACGGGGTCATTTCTGCTTTGCTGTTGTTCCAGATAGAGAAGCCAAGAGCATGGTGGGTTCTGAACTGCAGAGCAGCCTTTTGCTGTGGGCAGACCCTTACCATCAACATTTCTCTTTCTGCAGAGCTGGGACCTTGTGCAACAGACACAGAACTACCTGAAGCTGCTCATCTCCATCATCAATAGTGATGGTAAGGCAAACTCCTTGCTCCCAGCAGTCTAACTGGAGCAGCTGCTGTCTCCAGAAGAACAGTGGATGGTATTAGTGCCACTTAGAGAGCTCTTTATAGAGAGCTTCACTTCTCTCCCTTCAAAACAGTGATGGTCCTGGCATCTCAGGGCTCCAGCTCCTCTCTTAGATAGGGACTTCCAGATCCCTGGAAGACCCTCTCTTTCCAAGAGTGGAGGAAGATCTGAACACTTGATGTGAAGCTTTACTGCTGTAAAGCTGAAGAGAATAAACATTTGTTCCTCTGCTTGTTGATGCTTGCTCTTATTTTACTGGACATCTGTATTTTTTGCCCCTAACCCAGGGTCTCATTAGGTGCATATTTAAAAGCCCCTTTTGGCCTCCATTGTCACAGCCACCCCAACTCCTTGAGGTGGATCTGTCATTTTAAGTTGTCATCCCGTTACCTCTGAGCACTGTGTCTTTGTACCTAGCACTGTTGGACTGATGGAGCTGTGGCTGGGTCTACCAGCCCGGCCAACTACGGACACTCCTGCAGTAGTTGTGTTGGGATACACTGCGAGTTTCCTGGAGAGCATAGGAGTTGTGCCCTGTGTGTGCCTCTGCTCAAGGTGTATCAGTAGGAAGGTTGGTGAGACTGAAGAAGTGTTCAGTTGGAGCAGGTTTCTCTGATGTGGGGATAGATTGTGATAGTGGGTTGCAGCTGGGTAGGTAGACGTTCTGGGTAGCAAAGTGATGTTCATACCTAGTGACTTCATGTCCTGAGCAGCTGTCAGGAGCAGGACAGCACATCAGCTGGGGCTGCTGACAACCCAGGACACTCTGAGCAATTTGTTGGCTGCTATATTCAAGACAAAATGTTCTGGCTTGGTGACTGAGCTCTGCTCTTGAGCCTGGGCTGTGGGCAGAGAGAGTAACTTGTCTCTACAGATTTGCTGTGAAAAGTCATTCCTCTTGTTGCAACATCCGTTTTTTCCTTCTCCTTCCTACCCCTGCCTGGAACAGATGACAGCGGGCTCCTGGTGCACTGTATATCCGGCTGGGATCGAACTCCTCTCTTCATCTCCTTATTGCGCCTCTCCTTATGGGCTGTGAGTACCTGGCTAAGCTGCTCTGCTTCTCGGGGTGATTGCTCGGAGGGCGAGTGACTGTGTCACCAGGAAGTGGTGGTGGAGCAGTTAATGTTCCTTTTGTCTGTCTTGGCTGTGGAGGGTGTGTGGATTGGCTTTGATGTGGAGCCTAACGTACTGTCCTGCCATCAGACACGGTATCACAGGCGGGTCGAGGAAGCTGGACATCTTGGATCACTATGACAGTTTTCAGTAGATCATGAATTCCCAAGTCCCGATCCCCAGGGCTGCTGCCTGAAGGCTGTTCTCATTTGCTTTGCAGGATGGGCTGATCCACATGTCCCTAGAGCCATCTGAGATTCTCTACCTGACAGTGGCCTATGACTGGTTTCTCTTTGGGTAGGCACACTAACTTTTACTCACATATGGATCCCTGCACAGCAGGGAAAGAGCTTTCAGGGAGTCATCTTTGGTGTTTGCTTACAACCAAAGGCGGATGCTGGGGCAGCCAGCTCCAAAGGAGCTGTGACAAAAGGGGCTGATGCCTTTTTTTACCTGGAGGCTCCAGCATCTGGCCATTCTTGACAGCTTGTGCTTTTCTGCTGATTCTGGCTTCCTGCTTGTGACCGGGCTTCCCTTGCTCTCTTTCCAGGCACATGTTAGTTGATCGACTCAGTAAAGGAGAAGAGGTGAGTGTCTGGTCTGGGGCAGTGGCTAAGCATTGTTTTTCTTTGTTCTCAGGGTACTTGTTTATGGTAGCAGCATTCACTGCCTGCTTCTGGTAATATCAGTAGTCTGGCTGGGCTCTAAAAAGATTGTTCACGTACTGGAAGTACTGGGTAGGAGCCTTACCCCGTCACTTCCCAATGCATAAGGTGTGGGAATGCCTTTACCCCAGGCTACAGTTTGGTTGGTGGGTGTCAGTCCTGCCAGTTCTGCTGTGCCGTTAGTTTTCAGGCCCCTGGTGAAAGGGTGCTAGGACTTGCTGTTCAGCGCAGCGATGAGAAGGGGTGCTTGGGGCATGTGACTCCTGGGAGCTTGGAGATGAAGCTGTGTGGTCTTGCGTGCTTGTCCTGACTGCCAGCCCTCCTGCCTGGGTGCTGCAGCTGCATGTGGCTGGCGTGTCATAGCGGGCTCGTGGAGCAGCTGGTTCCGATGTGTGTGTTTGGGGATGTATCTGTGGGTGCACAGATGGGTCCAGGAGGCAGTTAAGATCAGGGGAACTGATTCTCTGCAGACCTTTCAGTGTTCAACAGCAAAAAATGATTGCTCTGACTATAGTTGCAGTACACTGCAGTATCATTTTTGGATAGCGATCAAGAGGTGGGGAGTATGTCTAACCCTGTTGCTAATCCACTGCTCCTCAGACTCTCACCTCACTAAGGAATCCCCTGCCTCTGAACAGCAGAGCCGGGATCCTGGCCGATTTTCCATCTTTCGGGGGTCCAGGACCCCTGTATTAGTATTGTTCCTCCCATTCATTCCTTTCCCAGATCTCTGCTGGCTCTGCACTGCTCTGGTGCCTGCTTGGCCCAGGGCAGCGTCAGTAGCTGCGGCAGGCGAGGGGGTGCGTGGCTGCCTCTAGCGCTCCTGCTCCCCACCGCAGGAGGAGGGCTTGGCTCTGCGCGGGTGGCTGGGGTGGCAGAGGCACAGCGCAGTGAATGCCACAGAGCAGCTTGCTGCGTGGCAGGGCACGAGCTTGGGACTGCAGGTGCTGCAGGTACCGAATGCTTCCAGGTGTGATACAGCTGTGGTGCCGAGGTGGAGCATGTGGCTCTATCGCTGCTAGTCCTGCTGGGTTCACTGCTTACCTGGGTGTGTAAGCAGCGGCTGGGGGTCATCTCTTTTCCGTCCTGCACCCATGGCAGAAGTACCTGCTGTGTACTTGCGGCATGTGTGCAAGGCATCGATAAGGAGGTTTGTCGTACACCTTCCTTTCTGGGCCTCCCGTGACAGGGAACAGAGGGTCAGCTTAACATGTAAGAGAAGACCCAGGATGGGATGGTGGCAGCCCATGGCGCGTTGGAGGCTGGTAGCTACAGATTTCTTGCTATCTCCTTTCTGCCAGCACCTCCCCACCAAGATAAGAGACTGCATGGAGCCATGGGTTCATTCCTGAACCGCTCTTTTCTCTCCCTTTGCTCAGATTTTCTTTTTCTGCTTCAATTTTCTGAAGCACATCACCTCTGAGGAGTTCTCTGCTGTGAAGTCACACAGGTAAGGAGCCTGTGCCTGCTGCTGCATGGGCTGCAGAGCCAGGGAGCTTGTTAGTGCTGTTCCTTTGGGGAGACGGAAGCCCTGGTGTCCTGGCCCAGTTTTCATTAATTTATTCTGCACTCTGAAGGCTGCAAAATGGGGCCGAGGCTTGTGAGGTGCCACGTTGTGCTCTCAAAAACTGTCCATGCTGAAATGTGCTCTCTGCTTAACGACTGTCCGTGGCTGCCTGAGCACGGATGGACCCGGAGATGTGTGCTCTGGCTCAAGCAGGCTGCACAGCAAGCTCCTTCAGGCACTGCTGGGGGGAGCGGGGTGGCTGGTGTTTAACACACCGCTAAACATTAACCCCTTCCTATTTCAGAGGGGGCAGAAAGAAACAAAGCCCACCCTGTAGACTCTGAAATAATCACGTGTCTGTCTGCCGCCTGTTGCCACCCTCTCAAAGCACAGGGTGTGTGGGGTGGGACTATTAGGAGGGTCGGATGCTGCACACTGGCCTCATCCCCTCCCCTCTGCGCCTGCACAGCTAACTCCCCACTGCTCTGCTCCGCAGTGTGCTACAGAGATCTGGCTGTGGCCAGCCTCCCCGCAGCCATGAAGCATGGCTGAGGTAACTTTGTCTTTCCTTCCCCAGAAGGAAGAGTTTGCCACCAGGCTTCACGCTGGAAGAGATCTGCATGCTCAGTGAGTGCTGCTGCAGAGGGTGCTGGTAATGGTTGATCAGTTGGGGGCTTGGGTTCCCAGCATCAGGGTGACTACACGTGGGTATACTTCCCTTGGGGCCTCGCAGGAGCACAGCCCCAGGGCAAACGGGAAGTGCGTTGCTTACAGGGAGAGAAAGTGAGCGAGACCAAAGCGGGTCTTCAGGTAGCTCTGTTTTCTTTTCTCTAGAGCAGAGAGACCGAGGCAGTACCACAAGTCTGAGCAGCGACTTCTCCCTAGGGATGGAAAGTTCCCCTGGAGCAGCTGGGAGCTTCACCTATGAAGCAGTGGAGCTGATGCCAGCAGGAGCACAGGCTCAAGCAGCGTGGTGAGGAGATAACCACTCAGTGGGCTGCAGAACAAAAGGGGCAGGCTCTGAGCACAGTAGAAAATATATTTCTGCAGTCCTTTGCCCTCCAGGTCTGCTCTCTGTGGCGTGGGTTCTTTACAGTGGAGGGAGGAATTTGGCTGTCAGAGGCTTTGCTGCAACTTGTGCTGCGGAACTTCTGCACCAAAAAATTGGAGACCACCCCATGTTAAATGCTGTCAGGCTTCTGCGGGGATGCTCCTGAAGTTCGTCCCCTGATGAGAGTAAAGCAGAAGCAGCTTTGTTTCGTTTTCAACAGTTTCACTGTTAAACTTCATCCGGAAAGGATTTCATTACTATTAAAAGATGCTTCCAAACTACCAGAAAAATAACATTTGGCAGCAGCCTCCCCAGGGAAAAGCGAAGACAAAGTTTAGCCGCCCTAAAATGGAGCTTCATCAGTTTATGGAAGAGATTATACAGGGGAGCGTCTGCAGTTAGTGGTAGGTGGGCTGGGTGACCAAGAATCCCCACTAAACTTTAGCCCTTCTAACAGCACGAGGCTTGTGAGCTGGAAGCAGGTTGCTGCTTTGGGGGGAGAATACGAAGTCCTCAGTGCTCCCTGTTGATAGAGGGCACACAGGACTCACCTGGGGATGCAGGCGGCTGTCTGGGAGTGGGGACCGGGGAAGGTGTCTGGCGACTCTGCTGCTCTGGGACAGGCGTTGCGCTTGCTCATGGGGTTTCTGGTGCTGTTTGGGGATTTCAGAACCTTGCTGTAGGGTTGCTCCTCTCAGTTTAATTTTTCTCTCCTCTCCCTCAGCACATGTGAAGATGCTATTTTATATTCCAATTATTTTAAATTAAATCTGGGTTGTGCTGGAGGCAGTTGGAAGTCCTCTGGGACTGAGCCTGCAGCCATGCTAGTGGCAGCCACCTTTCTAAAACACATTGTGATTCAATTTATAAAATGCTGAAGAGGGGAAGAGAGGATCTTCCTACGGAACCACAAAATGGGGATGGGGAGTCCCAAATTGCATTTGCCAAGTGAGCAGTGCAGAGTCCTCTTTACCACGCAGAGCTTACCTATCCACAGCAAAGTGACTGCAGCAAGTAGAGAACAACTTTCCGCTTGCCTGGCTGCAGGGTAGTAAACTTGGAAGCATTTACATTGCTCTGAATGCTCAGAACGTACAGACTAGATCCTGCAGCACAAAACCTACAAGTGATTTTCACAAGATGTGAAGTGGCCAGAGCATGCTGGAGTAGGTCTGCTGCACTTGTGTGTATCAGGAGTTGATTTTGTGACGTGTTTCTGATCTCTGGTTTGCTTTCATTCCCACTGGAGATATCAGGCTGTGTTGGGGCTAGCTGCTGCTACCATGGGGATGGTTTGGGCCCATGCAGTGGGCATGAGCTTGAGGACGGGAAGGCTGTGAGTCTTGCCAATGAGTGCGTAGCGAGGGGACTGGGCCTGGGTGTCTTGCTGCAGGCTGTTGTGGCTGTGTAGCCTGGAGAACAGGTAGGGCTTGCTACAAGCTGGGTGAGCTGGGCTGTGCGTGGTGTGAGGGAGCAGAGGAGGAGATGCGCTTCATTGTGTTGTCCTGAAAACAGGTGGCCTCTAGGTCCCCTTGCAGGGAAAGGCGTTTGGTTTTTAGCTGTACAAGCCCGTGTCTGCAGGCTGGGCTTGGAGATGTTGGCAGCTATGACAACATGAGATGAATAAAGCTTGAGCAAGACTGTAGTGTGATGTTTGAGAGTGGACACTCTTCAAGAAGTGAAGAGAGGATATCGTGCTTCCCACTGTACAATGAGCCTGTCTTTACCTGCACTTGCTGACAGTGCTTGAGATCCCAGTCAAAGCTGAGTTGCCCTTCCAGATTCCAGGAAGAACAGCATCTTTTCTCCTTGAGTCTGTTTGCTTTAGACTTTTCCTTACATGCCTACATAGGGAGGTCTCTGTCCAATTCACTGTGGTTTTGGAAGGGGAAAAATTCTTCGGACTTTTCCAGAAAAAAAAAAATGCAAGAAGGAACATGGAGCAGCAGTGATGTGCATTAGTCCAAATATGTGTGCCTGTTTGGCACGTAGCTGGATGGTACTGTGAGCTAAGGCCTGATGCAGCAATGGATGGTGAATTACACCCGAGTCTGAATGTGCTGGCTGGAAAAGAAGCCAGTGCAGTTCTGGGTTGTCAGCACAGACAGGGAGAGGACTGAAATGCACCTATGGCTGGAGTGACTGTCACCTCTGAGCACAGGGTCAGAAGAGTGGTCAGTGGTCCCTGAAGGGAATCATGAAAAGGGAAAACAACGTTGGCATTGTGCCCCTGTCACCCTCATCAGCACGGACGGACGCCCACCTGGGCTGAGCTCCTTGGCTGATACGCTCTGTAGAGTTGAGAGCAGATTGAAATGGTCTTTCCCTGCTGGGAGGCCCCTTGCTTGAGGCTTTCTTACAGCTAGACTAAACAAAGCAATTGCTGTGCATGTGTGGGCTGATGCATTCTCCTGTTTCTGATTTCCAGGTCACGTGGATGGTGATCTATAAAAGAATGGGCTAAGATGGGTTGAGCTCAGTGTACCCCCATCGCTGAGCGGTTACCCATGACTCATGGTTCCTTGGGAGGGAGGAGGGCAGGTTCAGTGGAAAGAGGAGCTTGTAGCTACCGGGGTAAAATCCAGCCTGTTGTGGAAAGGCTTCCTAGTTGGAGTATGTGGGAAAGCCAGCTTTCTCACCCCAGTCCTCCATTCCACAGGAGGAAGAGCTGTGCATCATCACCACAAGCTGCGCTCTGGAGCAGGGCACAGCAGTCTGAAGACAGACTGCCTTCCTCAGGGTTGGTCGAAGTCAAGTCCTCCAGCTCCTCCTCCTCAACCCACTCTGATAACTTCCTGAGGATTGGAAGCAGCCCACTGGAAGTGCCGAGGTCCAGGTGAGATGGGACAGAGTAGAGCATTTCTCAGCAAAACAAGTGTCCGGTAAAGGGTGTGGAGGGCTGTACTTGTGTGGCTCTGAGAATCCTGGAGCATATGGGTTTGTAGCTAGAAATGGGCCTCAAGAGGCCTGTTCCTCTCTAGCCTGACCTTGTGTGCTGCCCATTAAACACACAAACTCCTGCCTCGGCCCATTTAGAGGAGTGAGGAGCCATGCCAATAACAGCTAGGTGTTCGTTCTGCCCGTCCTCAGTGCATGCCTCAAGTCCACAGGCTCTGGCATCTCCGCATCCTGCATGCTTGAAGCTCACAGCACTTTCTCTGTCAAATGCATCCACGGGGGTTTGAAATGGCCATGCTGTGTACAGGAGGAAGCCTTTCAAACCAAGCAGACCTCACTCTGCATCTGTCCTGTCACCCTTTCCACCTGCTGACCCTCCTGACACCGCAGGGTGGGAAAACTCTGGGTGCTGGTGGCAAGCAGAGGTAAAATCTGCTGGGAGCAAGCTGCGAGCAGTGTGCCAGCACAAAGGATTTCTCCCGGAAGGCTGTGTGTTCCTGCTGGGCAACCAGGGAATGGGGACCCTGGACCTGAGCCTAATCTTATGCCGTAACAAAGGATATTCTGGCACCCTTCTGGAGTCTGATGCTGTGGTAGGGCAGAGCAGAGTGGTGAGCGAAGCTAGGGAAGAAAGAATAGAGCCTGTGGAGCAAACACCGTGTGTTTAGGCCGACAGGGGATAAAGAGGCTCTTAGATAAGAGGTTGCTGTTAACAGCATCAAACGCTTGTGTAGTCTCTGCAGGTTTTCCAATGAATCTTTTTTCTAGTGATTCCCTTCAGAAACAGCCACCAGTCAAATTTTAGTATTCTCTCATCACATGGAGAATAAAATGACAAACAAGTAAAGCACTGAAAATTTTTAAGACTTTCTTACCACATTTCATGATTCCAGAGAAAAATCACTGTCTGACAGTTTTCATAAGTGATGCACACTGTTCCCCCAGGGAAAGAGATCAGTAGGCTATTTTTGAGTTGTTGCTGGGGTCCACCTCTCCATTCTCTGTAAGATAAACAGATCTCCCAAGAAGAGGACAAAATACAGGAGAAAAAGCAGCTTGTCTTGGGGGCTGCTTTTGTTCACAACGGTAATGCCACAGTTCCTGTGTGTGGTCTCTTGCCATTCCCAAGACCTGACAGGCTGTTCAGCGCTGGGCTGGCAGCGAGCTTGCAGCAGCGCCGTGGGAGAAGCTGTTTATAATGCTTCAGCCGGACTCCGCTCCGCAAGAGCAAAGAGGAGAGACAAAGGGGGCAGAACCGCACCACGGGAAGGGGCTGATCACACAGCCCCTAGGATTTGCGTTCCAGGGGCTCAGAGATGGTAAAGCCAGCGATTGCTCTTTGTCTGTCTGTGTCTGGATGAGGTGTCTGTAAGCTTTTGGATGATTAGTGCCCATTGGTGTCACGTGCTCGGAGCTGGCACTCCCAGGGCTTGAGGCAGCAGGCAGGCGTGGTGGGGAAGCTTGTTACTGCCAGGCCAGAGCAATAACCTGAGAAGGAGTTGCAGCATTCTGCCATTATAAGAGGTAAACATTGGGAAATAAAAGTGCATGAGGAGGGAATAGGGGATAAAAGGAGAACAAACCCCTTGCACAGCCTGATACCAAGAGGACAGGAGAAAGGAATTGGTTGTGGGGCGAAAGCGGTGAAGTCAGCTACACGCCAAGATGGTTACTCTGCCACGCTTGTGCTAGCTGGAGACTGTGCATGTGTATGCCCTCCATCTTTGGTGTCACCTGGGTTTCTTCTGCCCTTCTCGCTGTGCAGGCTGGAGGAGTTAAGCCCAGAGACCTTGCAGGCAGTGGGTGGAATTGTCAAGGCAACAGCTGACCTGAGCTTCTCTTTCAGACCAAGTCTTCCGGCACATAACATGCTCCTTTGCTTCATAGCCCATGGCTGGGTCAGGCAGACTGCGGCCTGTTCCCTGCCCACCTTCCCTGGGGCAACACTGATAGGAGCTCTGCCAGTGAAGGACTTGAGCAGCGTGTTGCCTTGTCAGATGCTGACATGGCTTGTGTTTTTTGGGGCCTGAACACAGTACATTTTGTCTCCAGAGAAAGGGTTTCTATCACTCCACCTGGCTTTGTTTTCCCTGCTTGGACTGTGTTAGTCTGAATTTGCCTGGTGAGCTCCGTGCACGTAATGGATATCACAACACCTTCGGCCACCATTTTCCATCCTGAAGGAAAGGAGGAGTTCCATTTTTGGTGGAGGAGGAGTGTATCCGTGATAGAAGGAAGAGGTAAATTCTCTCCCTTCAACCCCTGAAAAATATTGGGACCAGGATGGAAAGGCTGGAGCACACAAGCTGATCATGATGCCAGAAAGACCTTTATCTCTACAGTGCTGGCAGGTTAACACCCAAGGATCTTAAGATGAAGGAACTACTGTACTTGACTTCCTGATCCTCTGGTTGTGTGGCCATAGCAACAAAACACTTCACCACTGCAGCAGCAGTTGAGGAAAAATAGTTGCTTGTAAAATGCCAGCAGGCACCCTTCAGGTAGTTCCCGTAAACAGCCCCGTCCATGTGCTGGCAGGCGGGGAGCTCTGGAGGGAACGGGAAGGCAAGCTGGCAGAGAGAGATGACAAAGGCCTGGGAGGGGAACTGGGGTGCCCTAAGGGAAAGAGTCACAGATGCCAAGTCAGCCGGTGGGAGCCAACCCCTCTGCTGGCCAGGCCGTGTCAGCAGTTGGCTGCTGCCATCGTCAGCATGCCAGCCCGCCTGCGGAGTCCTGCTCTGATCCAGGGCTCCTGGGTACCTGTAAATCCTGGGATGGTTCTTGTTAGGCGGAGCAGTACAAAGGCAAATTCCTAGCAATCTTTCTAGCTGATCCCAACCCAATGGTGAGATCACATCTACTGAGGGCAAACATGCATGAAGATACTGCGTAGATTATTTGCAGAGTAGGACAAGGTGCTGCTTGTTCTACAAACCAAGAGCTCTGAGTATGGCAGATAGCGTGCATTGACTTGGACTCCTGCCGTGCAAGTGGGTTGTGGCTTGCACACCATATTCTGTGTTTGCGTTTGACACTGATAGTGTAAGTGTCCCATGACTGCAGAAAAACCCTGTATCCATGTCAGGGATTTAGCATGTGTGCACATAGCACTAATGTGGATTAGCAGCTGGATAATCTTTGGCTGAATGTGCTTTTGCTAAGTCAATTAAACAAACCCCAAAGTACTGTGATCTGAAGAATCGAGACTGGCAGGTGTTGGGTTGTGGAGGAGCTGCCTTGGTCAGCAGCCACAGAGAGCTCCCTCGCATCAAGGGCTGCAGGCGGTTCGCGTGTGGGTCTGGAGGGAGTGCAGGGAGGGACAGGGAAGCTGCTGCCTCTGGCTTTGGGTGTTTTGTTGGTAGTGATAAGACTGCGTGTGCACTGTGTGTCTTGCTCCTTACAGCCAGTTGGCTTGGAAGCTCTATCTGCGATGTGACAACTTGGGATAGCGACCGCCGCAGGACAGGAGTCGTCTGCACTGATGTTTTCTGGAATTATTGTGTGACTAGGCCACAGAATGGTCTTGCCGGCTGACACATGACTGCGCTGCAATCGAAAGTGGTTGTGCTTGAGAGGACTGGCTGCTCGGGCTGTTACAGCACTAACGCAGCCTGGGGTTCAGCCAGGGCTCTCGGTACAACACTCTGCCAAGTACTCCTTGCCAACTTTTCCCACGCAAAGGTGGGAAGGGCTGCCCTTTACTCCAGGTTGTCACTGTCTGCCTGTGTGTACGGTACCTACTTAACGCTTCAGTTTAAGGCAGAGAGCATATGCTGGCAAACGAGCTGCTTCCCAAATAGTCCTAGGTGCGTAGGAATATGGCAGGTGAGCGGGGGCAGCACAGGGCAGGACGAGAGCCTCGCTGTTGGCACTTGGCACCCGTCTCAGTTGTGTGTTAAGAAAGGGAAGGATCCCTGACTGTTGCTCTGCCTCCAGTATTGGCTCTTCTCTGGTAGGCAAGTGTCCGTGTGCTCTGAAATACTCCTGTCTTGTGCAGCATGTTGCATGGGAAGCACTGACCTAATTAAAAGGAACCGTTCCAGGCTAGGGGTTGCCAATTTATGGCCTGCTAGAAGTCCTTCCTTGTGTGAAGGAACAGCTTGCAGCTCATCTCTGTTTTGCTAATCTAATTTTGTTAATCTTGCACTTTTGAGGGAGTTTCTTCCCACTCGTGGGCCTGAGGAGGTGGAGGTGTGAAGCTTACTTTCATTCTCTTTTTGTCTGCTGTTAAATGTCTGTGGCAGAGACAGTGACTTGAAGTTTTGCTGTGTCCCATCTCCCCTAATCATGTCAGCTTTGCTGTGGATGTCCGGCTGCTTCCCAAGACCCTCCACGCTGCCCTTGCAGCTAGCCAGCCTCTGGCTTGGCTGTAATATGTTGCAAACATGTTGTTCTTACAGGCCTGGGGACTGGTCCTGGTGTCCCAGCAGCCCCAACTTGCTCTGGGGGCCTCACTGAAGCCCTTTTTGGGCCTCTGCAGCAAGACTTCACAAGGAGCCTTCAGGGGTAGAAATAACAGGAAGACTTTCACCTCTAGCATTGACTGGAGTGCACGGGGATGCAGTCGCCCTAGAGATCTGGTCTTGGTCTCAAGCCAAGTTCAGCTCTTAAGAAGCTCTGCTGCCCTTGCAGTGCAAATGCAAGATTTCCCATGCCTTCCCCCCTGTCTCACCCAGCCTTGGCCGCTGCTGTCTCTTGCAGCTGTTCAGGATGCTTGTTGGTTGTGACACTTCCTCAGGAGCCCCCCTTGAGAGGCCGTTGGGGATAGAGCAGAAAGTCTGCTGCAATATCTTGGCTCTGGTTCAGATATCTAAGCCAGGAGAGAGACGACCTGGACTCATTGCAGAGTCAATCAGTTTATTCAATTAATCGAGAAGTGTTTATTCTGCTGCCCGGAGGCGAGACACAGAATTGGGTGCCTCGAACTCCAAGACTCCTGTGCTGTTAGGTTGGACGTCACTTGACTGAGTTTGCACAGCTGCTTGGCAAGGTCGGGGACCCCAGGGAGGGCTAAAGGGTTAGCGAGCCACTGAGAGTCGGCCTTGCAGGAGATACACGACGCTTTTACCAGCCTGTCCAGGAAAGGATTCAAGAGGTGACCTGATCCATGTCCAGGAGGTGGTGTAAGATCAGTCTAATCTTAGCTGATAACTACAGAAGGTGTCCAGCAGCTGGAAGCTGAGGCCACACACCCAAAGCAGGAAACAGTTTTCTGCTCACCGTGTTTAGCGCAGACTCATCTGGCCAGTGTGTCTGAGAATACTGGAAAGAGGAGCATTGCTACTGTCCGTGGGGCCCGAGGTCACGTCTTGTTCCTTCGCTTTCCGTGTGGGCCCAGTCTCCTGGGCAGGCTCCTGATACTGCTCTCCCTTTGTGAGAACTGCAGAGCTCTGCTCAGTTCTCTTCACCTTCTCCTGGAGATGCTGCCGTAGCCCAAGCCACCCCCCCACCATCCAGACTTGCCCTCTTCAAAAACCTTTGTCTCTGCTTGGCCCCAAACCTGTCCTCTGCTCAGCAGGTCATTATTTGCCTGACAGTATCATGTCCCTGTCTGCTTTCCACGCAAGCCCATTGCTTATTGACCTCTTTACTGCTTTAGCTCAAATTCTTGTCACTGCGTGTGACACTCCTCTCTTTCCTGTCTGGCTGTGCTGTACTCTCAGGGAGGTGACATCCTCCTCTTCCCTCTGCACTGAGGCAGTGTTCCTCTGTGCTTTTCCCTGGCTTCCTGCGCTGTTCCCTCTGTGCTTCCAGCATGGCACCATGCTCTGGGCCCAAACGCTCTGCCTGCTGTCCTTCTTCACGCTGACTTCCTCGGCTTTGTCTTCTAAAGGCAGGGAGAGGGGTAGAGGTCACTGAGCAGCTGCTGCTCCCTTTCTCTTACGAATTCCTTGCATCCCAGGGCAGGTTATCCCTGTCTGATCTCCAGAAGGTTGGACACTGCAGTTGCGCTTTCAATGAAATGCCCACATCCTGACTGCACTGTTACATGCTCTAGGACAAACACCTTTTTGCAAGAGGGAGTTCTCCTGATACTTAATGCTCACAGCACCTCTCCGAACCTCACTCCTCAGTTCGTCGAGCAGCCAGAGAAGAAGAGCTGTACACAGCAGGTGAAGCTCTGCTCTTCCCATTTTCCACTGTGATGCCTTTCCAGAGCCTGAACTTCCAGACAGTGGTGTTTCACCCCCAAACTGGAGCTGCAGGAGCGACAGCACAGTGATAGGAAGCTGCCATGCAAGGAGCTGCATGACTTCCCCTTCTCCGCTTGTGCAGCCAGTGCAGGACCGCGTTTCAGACTTCTGAAACTTGGCCATATTGATCAGGCTAGTTAAATGGCAGGCTTGGAATCAGATCAGATCGAGATTGCAAACAGGTTTCCTGCTGTGCATCTCCCCCCACCCTCACCTTCCAGTCTCGCTGAGGTCCTCCTTGCTGTGGGAGATCCTGTCTTTCTAGCTGTTCTCCTGGTCTCTTGGGGAGCAGCTGCAGTGCGCCGCTGCTATTCTTAGCTGTGGAGACAGCGTGCAAGTACCTTGGCCCAGCGGAGCTGGAGCTGGTGCACTATCTGCCCAGCAGATCTCGGATAAATTATCCAGAAGATCTTGGTAGTGTGTAATTGGGTAGCTCTGCCACAGGCTGTGCTTCCAGCTATGTACGCTCTGCTGTGCAGCGGGGCACAGTAATTGCCTGCTTCCCCAGAAGCCAAGAGCTCTGGGCTCATCTTAAGTGATTGTGCCCTCTTCTCTGAGATTTTGGAGGGACTCCTCAGATTCACTTACCAGGTTTCGTGCTTCCTCCTTTCCTGGTGGGAGGCTGCATACATCAAACAATTATCCTCCCTTGTCTATTTTTCCTATCCTAAAGATGTTTTGCCACCTGGTTTCTGGCGCAGTCCGTTCTTCTAACACAGGAATGAAAAGATCTTCAGATGCTGGCAGCGGTGGGTGCCCTGAGGACATCCTGAGCAGTGATGGGCTCTGTTTACATCGGGCGTTAATGCCCCGGGAGTGATCTGCGTTCTAACGGCTGCTGAACCAAGGATCTCTAAGTCTTTCTCGGCACTAACCAAGTTACAACCCTGACTCTCTGTCGTACCCTGAGATGTGCTAACAGCTACAACAAGCAACAGGAGGGTGCCTCTTGTACAGCACGGTGTCCGCATCTGTGAGGGGCTTGGGGCAGGACGTGCGGTTGCATCTCGCTGCTGGGTTTCAAAGTTCTGCATGGCCGTCTGCTGCTTGCTGGCTCTGTCCTGTCTGGCTCCCGGTGCGCTCCTGCTGCTTTGTCGGCCCCAGCCAGCTTGGCTCTCTCCTGGCTTCCAAAGGAAAGCCTTGGCCTGGGGCCCAGCCAGAGCTGCCTGTTGCACCCTGGTCCCCAAGTGTCGAAGCTGCCGGCACAGGCACTGCTGGCAGTCAGCCCGGCGGGTCCCTGGCCCCAGCGTTAGGGAAAGGCATGTGGCCGAGTGACCTGACTGATCGTGCCGTCTCCCTCTCTCTCTGCCCCAGATCGGCGGACCATTCTCTGCCCGGATCTTCCGTTTCCACAGACTTTGGCAGCTGGCAGATGGTGACAGGGTGTGGCAGTATTCGGGAGCAGGCAATCCTGAGCACAGACGCCTCTCTCCCTTGCAGCTTCCCGGATGAGTTCCCTAGCACTTGCCTGTAAGTGTCTCAAACGCAGGATCTTTCCTTGGGTCTCTCAGCTGGCTGTGAGCGCTGGAACTTTGTCACCCTGGCGCTTTCAAAGAAGCCTGGGAGCCCATAACAAACTGTCCCATCTTCCCTGTCTTGATGCTTTACATCCACAAGTTCAGTCACTGAACTTTGCTTATGCTGAACTCAGAAAGAAAATGATATTTTCTCTGCCTAATGACAAGGGGGCACTTTTGCTTTCTGTAGGAAGAAGAGGCTTTTCTCTCTTCCCTGACAAGACTGAATTTGGGCATAATGGAGTGCATTTGAGGATGCATGCTTGTCGGGACAGGACTGGTAACCCAGATTTTCTTGCTTTTGGATCTTGCTCATCTTCGTCTCCCTGCTGGGGTCAGATCCTTGCTGCAGTAAGAGAGGGGCTTTCCTTCTGTAACCCCGATTTTGTCTGACCACGTGCAGCATCATTTGCAGATGCTGCATCTGGACAGTGCAGAGCAGCAGAGACCCTGATCCTGCCACATCCTGCTGTGTAAAACGGCTGGGAGGCAAATGTTCCTCCCCAGATAGAAAGCCACCTCTGTGGAAGCTTGAAAGATGGGAGATGTGCTTTAACTGCTGTTAGAGGAGAACCTTGGCTTGTGCCTTCAGGCTGCAGACTCTCGATCAGGAAACTGAAATGGCAGATCAGGGGCTGCCGCTAGCTAACTGTGCTGCCAGGCACTTGCATCCCGTACCGAGATCCGAGTATGTGCTTTGGAGGCAGAGGGCAACCGATGTGAAAGCCAACAACTCCTGTGAGACGGGCTGGCTGCCCTGGCTCACCTTTGCATGCAGCTGTGTGCTGTGCTGCTGAGCAGAGCAGCTGCCTCCAAGTTACAGTGAAGCTACAAGACCCGTGAATTGGCAGATCAAAGAATCACGAGAGGTGCTGGACATGGCCTGGTCAGGATTTACTCTTCTCCTTTCATGAAGACATGTTGAGCTGCTCCTGCAGTCACTCAGAGACGGGTGAGAGAACAGGAGGGACTGAAGGATGGGTGTCTGGATTAGTGACTGCTTTACTGTACCCTGAACCTGGCTGTGCCTGGTGGCTGCTGATCACCAGTGAGTTGTTGCTGGCCTTGGAGTTGGATCTAACATCAGAATAGGGAATTCAGTAGAGAGAAATGTGATTTGAAGTTGTGCTCTGCATCCGTCGGCTCACGCGGTTTGGAGTCTGGCTGCTCGGGACAGCCGGGTTCGAAGGGAGGGGAACGGTGGTGGTGATTCTCCCTCGGGTGCACAGCAGATGCCGCGAGTGCTTTGCCATGTTCAGCTCTTCGCTGGAGCTGTGGGGTGCTGAGGGGCTCGGGACCCCTCGACTGTGGGTGCCGGGACCAGGCACGGTTTGGAGGGGAAGAAAAGTTCCCAAGGATGTTGAGCTGAGCTTGACCCAGAGCCTCCACTCTCTCTCTGCTCTGTATCAGCTTTTTTTGCCCAGGAGCCCATTGTGGGTTTATCCCAGTTTTTCACAGCCCAGCACAGTACGAGTTTTTGGAAAATTTAATTCCATTTAAGTTCCTATTTTACATCTCAGCTGGCAGCAACTCGAGGAAGGTACGCGTTTCACAGCCTACTTCTTGTGCTTGTGTGGGGCTTGTCAGGGCTTACTTTGAGCTGGGGCTTTGACAGCCTCCTCTCATCCTGCACCCCGAGCTGCCGACGAGCGGGCAGGCTGTAGGAAGTGTAGCGGGGCAGAGAGCCGGGGAGTTGGCAGGGAAGCCTGACCCGCCTCCCTCCCGGGTTGAACTGCTCAGGGTGAAGCAGTGGGGCCAGTCTGCAGGGCTCGGTGTTGGGCAGTGGCTTGCTGCTTCACCCTGTGCCTCGGGGTGTCCCGCTCCATGAAGGAAACCTAAAAATCCAAATACAAAATCTGTCCTGGAAAGAGGTGTGAGAGCCAGAAGACACGGGGCCTAACTGCTGCACGCCCTCGCTTACCTCTGCGTGTGACGTTTAACATCACCCTGCTCGGGTGCAAGTCAGTCCTGCTTTCATGTAGCTTATTTTTAATGCTAGCAGGTTTGCAAGTTCCACGTCCTAATTAGGTTGCCAAAAAAGCATCTCTTTTAATGTGTTTAGATATGTTGCCTTTTTCCTTTGCCCTCTGGCTTCTCTTTATTATCAGACACTGTAAACAGGGGCCTGGTTGGCTGCCTCGGCATCGCTTGCTGTTTATAAGCCTCCCACCATATCCTCTTGCTGCTGTTTCCGGACCGAAGCTGTTGGCTGTGGGTGGTTAACGCTTCCATTCAAATGAGCTGTGCCAATTTATAGCCAGCCCAGGCACTGGAGAGATTAAAGAGAATTTTTTATGGGGAAGGTTTGCGCTCTGCCCTTGGAATGACCTTTGAGGAATGTCTTACTCTCTCTGGGAACCACGGGCCGGTTGCAGAGGTGCCGCAGCCAGGACCATTTCAGGCCGGAGCGCTTGGAACAGCTGCCCCCAGGCCCTGGTCTTGCTTTCTTTCCCTTGCTCCCTCAGCTGAAATATCGCCTTCCTCCTCTCTCCTTCCCTCACCCCTACCCAGGCGCGCGGATCAGCTGGAGAGGAGAGCCGGTCCCAGGGGAAGCCATGCCCTACTCTGCAGGTGCCCTCCTGCTAGCAGAGAGCAGCTGTGCCGGGGAGCAGCAGGCAAACGCCGCTCAGCTCTGCTCTTTCCACGGCTGGAGCGCTCCTTGGGGCTTTTGTCACCTCGCCTGCCCCTCTCACCCCCGCCTTCCCCAGAGCTGGCTGTGCTGGCACACGCGTGAGAGCCGGGGGCCGGTGCAAGCGAGGGACAGTCGCAGACAGGGTGGAAACAACTGTCCAGGCACGGCAGGCGTGGACAGGCTCCAGCGGGGAACGCTGTGCGGGGACGGGAGCGGGCTGACGTCAGCCAGTGTGGCCTTGCAACCGGCTTTGGTGAAGGAGGAGACCCCGGGGAGAGCAGAAGTCTGGAGCTGCGAGAGGCTCTGTGGGACAGGGTTGGGTTGAGTTGGGTTGGGCTGGGAGGCAGCGGCACCAGCTGCTGTAGCCAGAGCCTTTTGGAGCTGGCCCTGCCTTGGCCCCTGGAGCTGGCTGAGCCCCACGGCCCCGGCGGTGCCACGGGCTGAGCCCCACAGCCCCGGTGGTGCCACAGGCTGAGCCCCATGGTCCTGGCGGTGCCACGGGCTGAGCCCCAGCCCTGCTGCCAGCCTCCTGCCCCACGTCAGGAGCGAGAGCCAGGATGGCTGCGGCCGCTGACCTATCCCTTGTCTCTCCTAGGCTGGTGTCGGCGAGCGACCGCGAGTCCCGGCTGGAAGAAGTGCGTTCCGCCTTTCTGGCCAGCTACAGCCGGACCATCGGCCTGAAGGCCGTGCCCCCCAGCCCCGCGGGGGCCATCGGCGGCCTCCTCGAGCAGTTCGTGCGGGGCGTGGGACTGAGAGGCAGCAGCACGCTCTGAGCGCTGGACCCCGGGCTGGAGAACTGGGGCGGATGGGTCCCCCCTTGGCCCAGCCGGGACCCCCTTCCCCGGTGCGGGCACCTGGGGCCCGCTGCCGCCCCCCCCGCCTGGGCTGGGGTG
>Ga0181612_107634_pt1 | contig 22514 bp, 16 predicted proteins | sample HoacroProtozoa21_FD_119630 | JGI IMG/M metagenome (GOLD analysis project Ga0181612, IMG submission 119630) | Hoatzin crop microbial communities from Cojedes, Venezuel. Combined Assembly of Gp0051906, Gp0051904, Gp0051908
GTGGCCTGCCACGGCGTGGACCACTGGCAGCCCAAGGCCACCGATGTGGAAAAGAGCAAGGAGATAGTGGAACGGGTGGCTGGAGTTACGGTAAATGGCTATCGTCAGCCTCGTATGTTTAAAGTGAGCGATGCAGAGATAGAGCGTTGCGGATACAAGTATAACTCATCCCTCAACCCGGCTTTCATCCCAGGGAAATATATGCACCTCACTGCTCCCCGCACAGCATTTATGAAAGGTAAGGTGATGCAAATACCGGCATCGGTGACACCTTGGATACGCTTCCCGCTATTCTGGCTTGCGATGCACAACCTGCCTATGTGGCTGTATCTGAAGATGATTAACCGGGTATTGAAGCACGACGGTTATTTCACCACTTATTTCCATCCATGGGAGTTTTATCCGCTGAAAGAGCATCCAGAATACAAAACGCTGTTTATCGTGCGCCGCAACAGCGGCGACACCCTTTTGCAGAGGCTCGACACATTAGTGAAAACATTGAAAAAGAAAGGCGAGGAGTTTATTACATACTCTGAATTTGTAAAAAGAAAGGAGGGAACAATATGATTACCATCGCTACAGTATCGCCCTGTTATAATGAGGAGGAAGTGCTTGAACATTCGGCAGAGAGGCTGACACTATTATTCAACCGCCTCATCAATGAGAAGCGGATATCGCCAGAGAGCAAGATTGTGTTTGTCAACGATGGCAGCCGCGACAAGACATGGGATATCATCAAGCAGCTCAAGGAGGAGAACCCATTGGTGAGGGGCATCAACCTCACGAGAAACGTGGGGCATCAGAATGCGCTAATGGCAGGGATGATGACTGCCCGAAATTGGGCTGACGCCATAATATCCATCGATGCCGACCTGCAAGACGACCTGAATGCGATACCGAAGATGATTGACGAGGTGGAGAAAGGCTACGACATCGTGTATGGCGTGAAAGTGCAGCGCACTGCCGACCCTTTACTGAAAAGGCTCACAGCGGAGGCTTTCTACAAAATGCAAAGCAAGTTGGGCGTGGAGACGATATATAACCATGCCGACTTCCGTCTCCTCACGCGCAAGGCACTGGACATCCTCGCAAATTACCACGAGAAGAACCTGTATCTCAGGGGATTGATACCACAGATTGGCCTGCAGTCAACCACCGTTGACGATGTAATCACAGAAAGGGAAGCCGGCAAGTCGAAATACAGCATCGCCAAGATGTTTGGCCTTGCCACCGACGGCATCACCTCTTTCTCGGTGAAACCTCTATATGCCATTTTATACCTCGGCATCCTGTTCCTCATTATTGCTGTCATTGTGGCTGCCGACGCTTTCTATGCGATGATACAAGGGCGCACGCAGCCTGGCTGGATGACTTTGGTGCTGAGCATCTGGCTCGTGGGAGGCTTTATCCTCACCGCCTTAGGCATTGTGGGAGTGTATATAGGAAAGATTTACAAAGAGGTGAAAAACCGGCCGCTGTATAATATCAACGAGATAATATGAGAGTGGAAGACGATAAAATCGTTATTGGTAAATTCAAAATCCCCAAAGACACGGTGTTTGAGATAATGCGTTTCGGCATCGTGGGATGTTTCGCCACCCTGCTCCACTATGGCATCTATTGGATACTGCAGCATTGGATAGAGATGAACATAGCCTACACCATAGGCTATGGGCTCAGCTTCCTTTGCAACTTCTATCTTACCTCGCATTTCACATTCAAAAAAGAGGCGACGGTGAAAAGAGGGCTCGGCTTCAGCGGGGCGCATCTCACCAACTACCTGAATCATATCTTCTTGCTCAACCTGTTTGTGTGGTTGGGCATACCGAAGCAGTGGGCGCCGATACCGGTGTATTGCATCGCCATACCGGTGAACTTTATGTTGGTGAGATTCGTTTTTAAACACGGAAATAAAAATTGACAATTGATAATTGACAATTGACAATTATGCGCCTTTCCGGCGCTTAAGAGCGGATGGGAAAGGATTGGCAAACAAGTTTATAATTGAGATTTGACAGTTAAAATGGGAAATAAAGTATCTAAAATAAAGGAGTTTTTCAGCAAGCCTTTTTGGAGCGACTACCGCACTCTTCTGGGCTTGTGGCTGTTATTGGCATTAATAGCTGCCCTGACGAAGATGGGGCAGTCGAATAACTTTAAAATCTTCCGTGGCGTGTTTTGGCACGTATGGAATCAGACACCGCTGTATGCCCTGTATCCAGAAGAATATTTCGACCTGAACCACTATGGTCCTTTCTTCAGTTTAGTCGTGGCTCCTTTTGCCGTTACTCCTTGGTGGATAGCCCTTATCTCTTGGGAGTTGCTCCTTGCCTTAGGTCTTTATGTGGCGGTGAGGAAACTGCCCTTGAAGAAATGGCAGCACATATTCATATATTGGTTTTGCGCCCATGAGCTGCTCACGGCTCTGTTTATGAATCAATTCAACATCGCCACTTGTGCGATGATCATAGCCACATTCTATTGTGTGGAAAAAGAGAAAGACATCACCGCCACCTTGTTTATCATCATAGGAACATACGTAAAACTCTATGGCATCGTGGGCTTGGCGTTCTTCTTCTTCTCCAAGCACAAGACGAAATTCATTCTCTCTTTTATAGTATGGGCAGCAGTGCTGTTCGTTTTGCCGATGCTCATCAGCAGTCCCGACTATATCTTGGGGCAGTATCAGGCATGGATAGAATGCTTAGGCGAGAAGAATGCCGACAATATGTTCAGCCACGGCACAAATGTGTCGTTGCTTGGTTTGGTGCGCAAGATTTCGGGTGTGGCTACCTACAGCGACCTATGGCTCATCATTCCCGGCTTGATACTCTTCGCCTTGCCATACCTGCGTTTCAAACAATATTCCAATAAGGCTTTCCGCTACACCTACTTGGCATCTGTATTGCTTTTCGTGGTGCTCTTCAGCACCGGAAGTGAGTCGAGCGGATATATCACCGCCCTCACGGGAGCGTCGATATGGTTTGTCATTTCGCCTTGGAAGCGGGGCGGCTGGGCCATCGCCCTGATGGTGTTCGCTTTTCTGCTCACCTCGATGTCGCCCTCCGACCTCTTCCCGGCTTTCATCAGGAAAGAGTATGTGCAGCCATACGCTCTTAAGGCTCTTCCCTGCGTTATAATATGGTTTGTGCTCGTTTACGAAATGCTCACTAAAGACTATGCCGAAAATTAACCGCCGCAATATATTCTCGTCGCCGATATGCCTGCTGCTCAACCTTCTGCTGGCATATATCGTGTATGCTGTCTGCCGTGCAGCTTTCCTCTTTGAGAACTGGCAGACATTCAAAGACGATATCACGCCGCAGCTGACAGCAGGCATTTTGAAGGGCGGACTGATTTTCGACACCTCAGCGATATTATATACAAATGCACCATACATAGTTCTGATGCTCCTGCCGCTCTTCTTGAAAGAATGCGACAGGTGGCAAAAGGTGGCGAAATGGGTGTTTGTGATTTGCAATGCCATCTGCGTGGCGGCCAATCTCGCTGACAGCGTGTATTTCCAATATACCGGACGGCGCACCACTGTAACCGTTTTCAACGAATTCAGCAATGAGAACAATATGGGAGGCATTTTCGGAGCGGAAATCCTGCGCCACTGGTATCTCGTGATTTTAGGCCTCTTACTATTCTTCCTGCTCTGGAAATGCTACACGATGCCGAAAGGAGAGAAGCCGGAGGCAGTGAAAAAGCCATATCAATGGAAAGGAATGCTGCGATACCACCTGCTCCACCTGCTCTGTCTCGCTGTCTTCGTGCCACTGTGCATAGCGGGCATGCGCGGAGGGTTCACCACAGCCGTGAGACCCATAACCATCAGCAATGCCAACCAGTATGTTGACAAACCCTTGCAAGCGGCGATAGTGCTCAACACGCCTTTCTCTATGCTCCGCACGATAAACAAGAAAGTGTTTACCGTGCTGGAATACTTCGCCGCCGGGGAGCTCGACAAGATATACTCGCCTTTGCACGAGCCTGCCGACACCGTGACGATGAAGCGCAAGAATGTCGTGGTGTTCATTATCGAAAGCTTCGGACGGGAGTATATCGGAGGCTTCAACAAATGGCTCGACGACGGCAAATACAAGGGCTATACCCCATTCACCGACTCGCTGATGGAGCATAGCGCCACCTGGCTCTACTCCTATTGCAACGGCCGAAAGAGCATCGACGGAATGCCAAGCATACTCTCGTCGATACCGATGTTCGTGGAGCCGTTCTTCCTCACGCCATCGTCGATGAACGACGTGAGCGGCATCGCCGGGGAACTGAAAAACGAGGGCTATTACTCCGCCTTCTTCCACGGGGCGGAAAACGGCTCCATGGGTTTCCAGGCCTTCGCCCGCACCACCGGCTTCACAGAATACTTCGGCCGCACGGAATATAATGCCGACAAGCGCTTCGGAGGCGACAAGGACTTCGACGGCACCTGGGCCATCTGGGACGAGCCGTTCCTGCAGTTCTATGCCCTGAAGATGACCGACTTCAAACAGCCCTTTATGACCGCCGTGTTCACAGCCTCCTCACACCACCCCTATAAGGTGCCAGAGGAATATAAAGACATATACCCCGAGGAGGGAATAGAGATACATAAGTGCATAAGATATACCGACAATGCGCTGCGCCGCTTTTTCGACACCGCCAAACGGCAGCCGTGGTACGACAACACTATCTTCGTGATTACCAGCGACCACACGAACCTTAGCGACCACGCATATTATCAAACCGACCTCGGAGGGTTCTGCAGTCCCATCATCATCTTCGACCCGCAAGGAGAGATACAACCGGGAATGCGCGAGGGCATAGCACAACAAATCGACATTATGCCCACAGTGCTCAACCATCTGGGATACAACAAGCCATACATCGCCTTCGGATGCGACCTCTTCAACACACCGCAAGAGGACACTTGGGCGGTGAACTACCTCAATGGCATCTACCAATATGTAAAGGGCGACTACCTGCTGCAATTCGACGGCAACGACACCAAGGCGGTGTATAATTTCAAAACCGACCTGCTGCTGAAAAACAATCTGAAAGGCGAAGTGAAAGAGCAGGCGCAGATGGAGAAAGAGGTGAAAGCCATCATACAGTCATATATGACGAGAATGACGGAAAACAAACTCGTGGTAAATAAACAGTAAAAATCCCTGACTATGGAAGAGAATAAAATTTCAGTGGTGATAAATACCTATAATGCCGCGGCGCATTTAGAGGAGGTGCTGCAAAGTGCCTCTGCTTTCGACGAGATAGTGATTTGCGATATGGAGAGCACCGATGATACCCTCGACATCGCACGGCGCTATGACTGCAAAATAGTTACCTTCCCCAAGAAAGACTATGTCAGCGCGGAGCCGGCAAGGACCTTCGCCATACAGTCGGCAAGCAATAAATGGGTGCTTGTGGTGGATGCCGACGAGGTGATTACCACAGAACTGAAAGACTTCCTATACGCCACTGCCGCCCGCCCCGACGCACCCGCCGGACTATGGATACCCCGTAAGAACTATTTTATGGGCCGTTTTATGCACAGCACCTATCCCGACTTCCTCTTGCGCTTCTTTATCCGCGAAGGTACGGAATGGCCGCCATACGTGCATACCTTCCCCACCGTAAAAGGACCGACGGAGAAAATACCGGCGAAAAAGAAAGAGCTGGCACTTGTGCATCTCGCCGACGACAGCATAAAAACAAGGTTGGAAAAGACCAACCTATATACCGACAATGAGGTGGTGAAGAAAGCCAATAAGAACTATGGGGTTGGGGCGTTGCTGTGGAGACCTTTCTGGAGATTCTTCAAATCATACTTCTTGAAACAGGGCTTCTTAGATGGTGTGCCAGGGTTTATATACGCCTGCCTCGAAGGGGTATATCAATTTATCGCTGTATCGAAAATCATAGAAAAGAGGAAAACGGGGAAGTAATCTCTTGCAAATCTCTGTTATTGTCTGTCATGTTATATGTCTGAACAAATTATGAAAATAGTCGAAGTCGCCCTCCGTCAGCACCTTGTTTTTATCGCTGACCCAACAGAGGGGGATGTCACGGTACATAGCTGCCACCAACGAGAAGGTGCTGGGAGGCCCTATAAGGCAGTCGCAAAGCGACAAAGCACACAAGTCTTCGCCGGGATTGCCTTTCGGAAACACCACCTCTATGCCTGTGCGCATTTCCGATATTCGGCGGCGGAACTCTTCTTTGTTTAACGCCGGGTCGTTGCCGCAAATCACCACCGCCACGCTCTTCTCGGGATGCAAGGCGATTACCTCTTGCACCTTGCGGATATAAACGTCGTCGTCGAAATAATATTTGCCGTCGCAGAAAGTCTTATAATCGCCGCGCCTCACATGCACCCCGATACGCACCTCTGCCGCCGGCATCGTCTCCTCGGCCTTCTTCATCACCTCATCCTCAAAAGCAAAAAGGGCGGTGATCTCGTCGCGGTATTTCAAAAAGAGGTCATAGAACCTCACATACCAGCCTTCGACGACAATATTGCTGTGGCGGCGCATCATAGACAGCTTGTGTTCCAAACTCTCTGCTCTTTCATCGGGATTATTAAATGACACCACGGTAAGCATCCTGGCCCAAGCAAAAAATTTGACAAAGGCATACACCAAAGGGTTGTGCCATGGGGTATGGCGGATATGGAAATAAGGATATTTATAGCAAAAGCGCATGCTCACGCTCTTCCTGCCTTGCTCCCTCGCCCACGCATACACGTGACCGTATTGCAACAAGTTATTGCACATTCTGCCCTTGTCCCTTGCGAATATCATGTAGTTTTCATCTTATGTGTTTCAGGATCAATGATTTTCAACCATTCCTCCCTTGTGCGTTTCCAACGGTTGTGAGTCCACAGCCAATAGGGCGGCTGTCGCTGAATGGTCTTTTCTAATGCCCGGAAATACTGCTCTGTGATATAAAACTCTTCCTCTTCCTTTGGCTTGTAGGAAATCAGTTTAAACTCTCCAGCATAATATCCTCTTTTCACCCTTCTCATATCGAGGTAGAAACAAGCCATGTCCACCTTGCGTGCCACCCTCTCCGAGCCGGAGAGCACCGGGGTGTCGTGGTGGAGGAAGTCGGTCCAATAATGGATGTTGTTCCAAAACGGCACCTGGTCGGCGATAAAGCCGATGACGAGTTTCTCGCCAGCCTGCTTCGCCTTTATTATCTGCCGGATGGTCTCGCTCATCGGGATGTTAAGGTTGCCCAAGCGACTGCGCATATAATTAAACAGGTTGTCGAATACTTTATCCTCCAAGGGATGGTAAATCTGTCCGCAATGACCGTTGTCACCCACCCAGAGTTGCAGCGACGTTACCATTTCCCAGTTGCAGTAGTGCCCGAGATAGATGGCGCACGACTGTCCTTTCTGCAATGCGGCATTCACCTCTTCTACATTTTCGAACACCATGCGGCGGCGCATCTGTTTCTCACTCATGGAAAACATCTTCACGCTCTCCACGAGATAGTCGCAAAACCAGGAGTAAAAGTCTTTCTCTATTTTCACTATCTCCTCCTCGCTCTTCTCGGGGAACGACTCCGTGAGGTTCTTTCTCACTATGCCGCGGCGATAGCGCATTATATAATAAATAATGTAATATATACAATCTGAAATACGGTAATGCACCCATAGTGGCAGCAAGGAAAATAGCCACCACACACCAAAAAGCATCCAATATAAAACCTTCTTCATTTCTTAAGTCTTAACTATCATATACCATCCGCAGGCATGTTTTCGGGTGCAAAGTTAATGAAAATTTCTTCATTCAAACAATAAAACCATATAAAACTTACTTTTTGAGTGAAAAATCATACAGTCTTTGCCTTGAATTTTCATCAGCCTGACATTGGTAAAAACCGCCGTTAATCCATAGAGCTTAGCGTGAGCAGTTGCATCATATCCTCTTTCGTCATAGTGGTAACGATATCGCTGCCCTCAAGGAGTGCGTCGGCCATTGACTTCTTGGTTTTATGCAATTCGAGTATCTTTTCTTCGATGGTGTCGGCGGCGATGATGCGATAAACGGTTACCGGTTTGTCCTGGCCGATGCGATAGGCACGGTCGCTGGCCTGGTCTTCGATGGCCGGGTTCCACCAGGGGTCGAGGTGTATCACATAGTCGGCGGCAGTGAGGTTCAATCCCAATCCTCCGGCCTTGAGGCTGATGAGGAAGAGGGGGGCGTCGCCAGTCTGGAATTTCTTCACAAGACGTGCTCGCATGTTTGGGGTGGTGCTGCCGTCGAGATATTCGTATTGTATCTTTCTCTTGTCCAATTGTTCCTTGATAAGTGCGAGGTGAGAGGTGAACTGACTGAACACGAGGGCGCGGTGATGGTTGGCGGTGAGCTCATCGACGAGGTTGAGCAGTGCTTCTGTCTTCGACGACTCTATGGGCAGCTTCGGCTCCAAGAGTCTCACATTGCAGGCTGCCTGACGCAGTCGGGTGATTTCCGCCAAGGTCTGCATCTGGTTTGACTCTCCGCTCTTAAGTGCTATCAAGGCATTCTCACGGATAGTGTCATAGAATGCCCACTCTTCTTGCGAGAGTTGCACCTTGAGGGTGATTTCCGTTTTTTGTGGCAACTGCGAGAGCACTTCTGTCTTGGTGCGCCGCAGTATGAAGGGTTGCACTATTTTCTTCAAGAGTTTCTGCTGGTCTTTATCATGATTTTTCTCCACGGGTACGATAAAATTATCCGCAAAGCTGTTGAAGCTGCCAAGCAGTCCGGGATTGGCGAACTCGAAGAGGTTCCACATTTCGCTGAGATGGTTTTGCAGCGGTGTGCCAGTGAGCAAGAGGCGGAAATCGCCTTCCAGCTGCATTGCCGCCTTCGACATCTTCGTGTTTCTGTTTTTTATTGTGTGAGCCTCATCCAAGACTATGGTGTTCCATTTCTTCCCGGAGAGCAGTTCTTCCTCTGTTACGAGGATGCCATACGAGGTGATTACCACATCATTCTTCCCAGCTTCCTTCACCATCGACTCTCTGTCTGTGCCGAGAGTGTTGAGCACCAAAGGTGTCAGCGACGGTGCGAAACGTGTTATTTCGCTTTTCCAGTTGAGTATCACCGATGTGGGAGCCACCACCAACTGCGGACCGTCTTTTGCCCTTGAGAGCATCAGGGTGATGGCTTCCACCGTCTTTCCGAGACCCATGTCGTCGGCAAGCAAGGCTCCCGCACCCCAATAGGCGAGTCTCGACATCCAGTCGTAGGCCTCTTTCTGATAGTCGCGCAAGTCAGCCTGTATCTTCTTGGGTATCTTGAATATCTGTGTGGCACTGTCTTCGATGCGCTTCATCAGACTCTTATATTCTTTATCAGCCTCCACCTTAGCTCCGCCGGCACCGAGATTGCCTAAAGCGATGATGGAGAATGGCGAGAGGCGCATCTTGTCCTTGCCTTTAGTGGGCACAAGGGTGTCTAACTGCTGCAATTGTTTGCGCAGTCCGGCGCTGAGCTCCAAGAATTCGTTGTCGCCCATCTGTATGAAATTACCTGTGCGGCGGTCGTGTATCAGGTCGAGCATCTCTGCAAGCCCCAACTTGATGTCTTCCCCTACATTCACACTGCCATCGATTTCAAACCATTTCCCATAACCATTGATAGTATAGTTGATATCCTTACTGGTAAGAACGAATTGTTTTACCTTATACTTCACTCCCTCAGGCCATTCAGCACGGCAAATGTCTTTCATTTGTTGAAGTATGGACAGCACTCTAAGACATTCCTCTGGTGGCAGCCGCCAATTATCCTGGTCCTCATACATCTCGAAAGGCTCAAGGCATAATCGGAGCTGACTGAGATTTTTCTTCTCTTTTCGGAGGTTTCGCTTTGCATGTGTCTGCTTTCCATCTATGTTGGCAGCCACATACTCTAATCCCTCACCCGGGTTACAATATGGCGGTTTATCCGTAAATGGTTTCACATAAAGCCTCATCCTCACATCTTCATCCACAGGCATCAGCTGAGCCACTATAGAATTGTCGCCTTCGATTGTTTCCGAGGGTTCGGCCACATCTGCAAGGAGTTCCGACATCACTGTTACTTGTGCACCAAGCAGCCCCAACACGCTCTTGAGCTTGTCCTCTGCCTCAAAAGGCAGTTCCTTAATGTCGGTGAGCAAGCGGATTACCTGAACCTGCAAATCTGTGAGTTCTATCACATTAAACCTCTGCGTGCTCTCTTCCACGACAAAGCACCCCGAAAGTTTTGACTGTATGTTTTTAATACTGCATTTCACCTTAAACCCTTTTGGCGTGCGTATGATGGCAAACTGTGGCGGCTCTGATACGATATCCACTTTCACATCAGGGTTGTCCTCACGGAACACGTATGGATGCCCTACAAGTTCCAAGAACACAGCTGCTCCTGCCAATTCGTATGAACTGGAATAATAACGGTCTTGCCTCACTAATTTCGACACTCTCAAGTCCTGCGTAGTCTGTTCCGGCATAGAACCCCTGAAGTTTTTCAAAGCGATTGTTCGTCCTTTTGTCCAAGTAGTGTCGTCCTTGGAAGTCTGCATCACCGGTATAACCCTCAATGTCTTTATATCCACGAGATACACAATTCTCCGGCTTCTGCCGTTCATGTCTTTCACATACTTACCTTTTTGCGACTCACACAAAGCCTCTATCTCTAAGAGTTTTGTTTCCCACAGTCTGCTTTTCCTTTTTCGGGCCATATATTTCCTATGCCCATCTGCTCTGATGCAATAAACTTTTCCTCATCAGTGCCACGCAGCCAAGCGTAAAGATAACGAAGTATTGCGAAAGAGGAATTTTTCAGTTCATATTCTTTCTCTGCCCTGCGTTCTTTCGACAAATTCTCGTCTAATCCGAAAAACAGAGTAACCAAGTAGAGTGCATATCCTCCGTCCATTACCGTTTGCTCCCAAAACTTAGAAGAAATCCAATTGTTCACATCTTTGTCTAATGCCATATTTGCGAAAAGCCAAGAGGAAGCGTATTCTGGTTTCCCTTCAGTGGTTTTAATTATGTCTGAGAGTTTCTTAAAATTGTTCTTCTTCGGGTCATCTGCATACAAAGCCATCATATAAATCAACGAATACACGGAGTCGCTGTGATAAACCATTTTACTTCCATTAGCCTTTTCTATCGCATTAACAGCCTGATGAGCTTCTCCTTGAGCCAGATACTTCATTGCCCTTATCATACGGTATTGCAATGAAGTGGGTAAGAATTTTTTCTCAAAGGCATCAATATCCCCATTTAAACAGAAGTCATTATAGAAAGTATAATTATTCAGAATGCCCTTAATTCTAGAAGAACCCGCACCACCACGATAAGTAATTATCCTCTTCAACATAACAGACGATGGTTCTTTCATATCCTGCATTCTGTCGATAAAGCCTTGGACTGATTTAACAGGTATGTTTTCACAATTCACCTTTTTCAGGAAAGGATCAAAGAATTCGCTATACATCATCATAAAAACGATATACTCAAAAAGAGGGGTGTTCTCGGATGGTGACACATCGGGAACATTTCCCAAATCTTTTGTATTAGGAACCTTACCTTCACAAAGATATTCGGTAAGCGCAAGAAGAAAATCATCCCTGACGATGTTTTCTTGTTTCTTATTATACGCCTTGCCTATTGCTGCTTTCCTTTCATTAATTAAAATTCTCACTTTCTTCACCCCAAGCGACAACAATGAGCCCATAAAATAGAAAGGTTTGGCCACGTATTGGAAACTGTAAAAAGAATGACGCGACTCGTTGCAAAGCCGTAAACGATAATCACCCAGACGATAAGAAGACATTTTACCCGATGTGACTGACGAGCAGATATAGCTGAGCTGCACAGACGTTATCGGATATAATTCCAATGCGACATCCATAATCACATTCTTCTCTGTGGCCGACAAAGAATTGAATGATACAAGAAAAGAGTTTTTTAATTCTGAAGGGCTAAGCATATATTTATTTTATATTTTTAAAATTATCTGTTGTCACCTGTAATATTGCCTTCCCTGCCTTTTCAAGGTTGGCGGGTGCCGACGACTTGTTTACTATAATTTTGTCAGCGTTGAAATCATACACGATATAGCCGGTGCTGTCGATAAGTGAGAAGCCATCGGTGAAATTGTGCACTGCCAAAGGCCAGCGGTATGCGGGACTTAGCACGTCGCGGCTGAAAGTGTATTCTCCATGGGTGATGCCCAATTGCGACAGGAGAGTGGCGGCAAGGTCGGTCTGATTGCATATCACTTCTATCTGTTTTGGCGATTTCACCGCTCCTCCGAGCCAAACCATCGGTATGAGGTTGCGGTCGATATTTGTCTCGTCGTAGCCGGCATGCCCGATACTATGGTCGGGAAGCATAATCACTAAAAGATCGCTCCACTGCGGCATAGTCTTCAAAGAGTCGATGAAATCGCCGATGCAACGGTCGAGATAATGGAAAGAATTGTCGATTTCATCGGTGAGCACATGCTCTGGCACGTCCCACGGCTCATGACTGCTGAGAGTGGAAAAGCCGAGGATGTAATTGGTGTCTTTGCTCTGACTGCGAATCATCGAGAGCAGCCGTTTGAAAGTGATGTCGTCCCTCACTCCCCACTTTGCGGATTTTCGTTCCTCTTGGGTGAAATCGTCCATAGAATAGAGTTGCTCAAACCCGGCATTGATAAGGTAGCTGCGCATATTAGTGAAATTGATATCGCCTCCATAGAGATATTCACTATGATAACCGTATGCAGCGAGTGTCTTGGGTATGGCAGGCATCAGTGCTGTCTTTTTCGGCATCTTCATCACCGATGAACGCGGGAAAGAGGGGTATCCTCCAAAAGTGCAAACGGTGCCACGGTCGGTGCGCCAGGTATTGGCATAACAGCGGTTGAACGACACACCCTCGTCCATAAGGGCGTTGAAATGGGGCATTATGCTGTCACGACCCAATAAACGGGTGAACATTCCGCCACAACTTTCCAAAAGTATGATTACTATATTCGGACGGCGAGTATTCAGAAGAGCAATGGAAGCCGACGAGGAATCAGCAGAATGGGTTTGCCAGTTTTCTAACATCAAAGAGTCATTAAGACTTATAATGCTGTCGGCCGTTGAAATGGGATAAATGCGGCTTACTATCTCCTGTGCCTCTTCGGCAGGCATATAATCATACTCTTCTATTCTGTTTGCCGACTTCTCAAAGGAGGCGAGAAAAGAAAAGAGCGGATTCACCGCGGCATAATTCAAAAACTGCTTCTGCGAAAAATACACCTGTCCCACATTTGTGGTTGACTCTCCTGTGCCGCCACGGATGCCTATCACTACCAGAGGAATCGCACAAATGAATAGCAGAAGACCTATAATCCGCCATTTCATCGACAAAACAGGCATTTCTGATGGAAGCAGCATATTATACACCTTATATATAATATATACTGCCATGGCCATCACGGCGGCTGTTATAATCAAGAATAGCAGACTGACACTCTGAGTGATGCCACTTGGCTGCGACAAAAATTGAAGCATCGACGCATCAAGTTTGATACCCCAAAAACTGAACATCACCGTGTCAGAGCAGATAGCGAGGGTTAGGACAATGGCGAGAATAAAGTGGTAAACCTTTAGCGATTTCCGCAATTTCTCCCATTTTATCGGAAAGAGAGAGATTAATATCACTATGAGAGGCACTATGACGCAATAGAGGGCCGTGGAGAGGTCGAGCGACAGTCCATGCTGCGCCACATCGAAGAAATTCGACCATTCCATCGGATTGTTGTAGAGCATAAAGAGTGCCTTGCCCACGATAAACAATACCACCGTGAGCAAATACATCCCGATGAGATACCCTACCCTTTTCATTCTTATGACCTTTGCATTTCGTTAAGCTTCTTATAGTATCCGTCTTGTTGCAATAATTCCTCGTGAGTGCCGTTTTCCACTATCTGTCCTTCATGAATAACATAGATTTCATCGGCATTTTTGATTGTGGAAAGCCTGTGGGCAATGGCAATAGTGGTGCGTGTCTTCATCAGTCTTTCAAGAGCCTGCTGCACGAGCCGCTCGCTCTCGGTGTCGAGAGCGGAGGTAGCCTCATCGAGAATCAGTATCGGCGGGTTTTTCAATATCGCCCTTGCTATACTCACCCTCTGCCGCTGTCCTCCGGAGAGACGGCCGCCACGGTCGCCGATATTTGTGTCGAAGCCTTGCTCTGACTGCACGATGAAATCGTAGGCATTGGCGATTTTTGCCGCCTCTGCCACCTGTTCATCGGTAGCGTCGTCAACACCGAAAGAGATGTTATTGCGGAAAGTGTCGTTGAAGAGTATTGCCTCTTGATTGACATTGCCGATGAGTTGGCGCAAATCATAAATGCCCAAGTCCTTAACATTGATTCCATCGATAAGCACCTCGCCCTCCTGCACGTCGTAGTAGCGGGGGATAAGGTCCACGAGCGTTGACTTGCCGCCTCCGCTCTGCCCTACCAAGGCTATCGTCTTTCCTTTCGGTATCACGAGGTTGATATTGCGCAGCACCCATTTCTGGTCGTATTTAAATGACACGTTGCGAAACTCTATCTGATGTTCGAAAGAGGCGATATGCACAGGATTTTCTTTCTCCTTGATATCGTTTTCGGCAAGCAGAATCTTGTCAATCCTCTCCATTGACGCCAGTCCCTTGGGTATGTTGTATCCTGCCTTCGAGAACTCCTTGAGCGGGTTGATGATGGAGTAGAGCATCACGAGATAGTAGATGAATTTCGGTCCCGAGAGTGTGCCGTAGTTGAGCACGAGTATGCTTCCGAACCACAACACGATGACAATCATCACGGTGCCGAGAAACTCGCTCATCGGGTGTGCCATCTGCTGCCTGATGTTCACCCGCATGATATCGTTGCGGTAGGCGGAGTTGATGGTGTCGAAACGGCTGTTCATCTTTTTCTCCGCGCAGAAGGCTTTGATGATACGCAGTCCGCCGAGTGTCTCTTCCACCTGGCTCATAGTGTCGCTCCAAAGCCCCTGTGCCTTCACCGACTGTTGTTTGAGTTTTCTGCCCACATAGCCCATGAACCAGCCGAAGATCGGCACGAAGACGATGGTGAACACGGTGAGTTGCCAGCTCACCACGAGCAGTGTGCCGAAATAGGCGATAATGAGTATCGGGTTTTTGAAGAGCATGTCGAGACTGCTCATTATAGAGTTTTCCACCTCTTGCACATCCCCGCTCATACGTGCGATGATATCGCCTTTGCGCTCCTCCGAGAAAAAACCCAAGGGCAGCGAAGTGATTTTCTGATACAGCTGGTTGCGTATGTCTCTCACCACTCCGGTGCGGATAGGGATGATGGTGGCTGACGAGAGGAAATAGGCTCCAGTTTTGAAGAAGGTCATCACCGCCAGGAACAGTCCTATTATTAATAAGGTGGTGGCAGCGCCATAGCTCTGTATGAACTCATACACATAGTAGTTCACATTATTCTCTGCCACATTAAGGGCATTGTTCCAGTCCCACTCCATCAACTCTGTGGGCTGAGGTCCGCCGTCGGTCTTGAAGAGAATCTGCAAGATCGGGATTATCGCCGCGAAGGAGAAGATATTCAGCACCGCCGACAAGATATTAAAAAGCACCGCCAATACCAGGTACTTCTTATAGGGCGGCACAAACCGCTTCAAAACCTTTATAAATTCTTTCATAATAATTGTCAATTATCAATTGTCAATTGTCAATTCTCTGCTTCGCCGAAGAGCGTCGCGCTCGTAGAGCCGGTGATTTTCACCATCACTTTCTCCCCGATATGGTGATTGCCTTTGTCAAACACCACCACCTTGTTCTGCTCTGTGCGCCCGAAGAGCTGGTCGTGCGACCGTTTGCTGAATCCTTCCACGAGTATTTCCCTTATTTTCCCCTCTTCCTCTGCATTGCGTTTCGCCGACATTTCCGTCTGCAAATGAATCAGCTCATTAAGTCTTCTTATTTTCGTCTCCTCGTCGATATTGTCGGGCAGGTGCTTGGAGGCGTAGGTGCCGGGGCGCTCGGAGTATTTAAACATAAAGGCGGAGTCGTATCCCACCTCGCTCATGAGCGAGAGCGAGAGCTGATGGTCCTCCTCCGTCTCATCGTGGTATCCCACGAAGATATCGGTGGAGAGGCCGCAGTCTGGCACAATCTCCCTTATTGCCCTCACCCGGTCGAGATACCACTCGCGGGTGTATTTCCTGTTCATCAGCTTCAGTATCTTGTCGCTGCCGCTCTGCACGGGCAGGTGTATATGCCGGCACACGTTGGGCTCTTCGGCGATTACCCTTAGAGTGTCGTCGCTCATGTCCTTGGGATGACTTGTTGTGAACCTCACCCTCATCTCCGGCACCGCCTGCGCCACTCTGCGCAAGAGCTCCGGGAAGCGCACGCCGCGGTCGTCGTAGGAGTTCACGTTCTGTCCCAACAGAGTAACCTCCTTATAATTCCTTGCCGCCAGGTCTTGTGCCTCCCGCAATATGCTGTCTATGTCGCGGCTTCTCTCCCTGCCCCGGGTATAAGGCACTATGCAGTAGTGGCAGAAGTTGTTGCACCCGCGCATAATACTCACGAAGCCTCCGGTCTTTGCCCCGAAGATACGTTTTGGCACCACGTCGCGGTAGGTTTCGCTCAGCGACAGCTCCACATTGATGGCCTTGTATCCGTTTTCCGCCTGTGCGGTGAGGTCGGGCAGCGACATATAGGCGTCGGGGCCGGCCACGATATCCACGTCATAGTCATTGATAAGGTGTTCTCTCACCCTCTCTGCCATGCATCCTATCACTCCGATGAGCATTTTATGTCCTTTGCGCCTCTCGGCATTGAGGGTGTCCAAGCGGTTGTAAATCTTATTCTCCGCGTTCTCGCGCACCGAGCAGGTGTTGAGCATCAGCAGGTCGGCATCGCTTGCGCTGTCGCACGTCTCATAGCCGGCCATCTGCATCACTGCCGCCACCACCTCACTGTCAGCCACGTTCATCTGGCATCCGTATGTTTCAATAAACAGTTTTTTCACGTTGTAATTTTATCAGTCGTTAAACTTTATCTTTTCTATCCCTCATTTTCTTAGGCTTTTTCTTCTTGCCCATACACTTCTCCGCAATCAGATACAATATCGCAAAGATTACCAGTCCGGCGATGAAACCGCCGATGGCATCGATGAGGTAGTGGGCCCGGATATACACTGTGGAGAAGAACAGCAATATCGAGAATGGCATGAAGGCAATAAACCATTTCCACTCCTTGTACACGACAAAGAGTGCCATCACCACCACGCACACGCCCACATGACTGGAGGGAAATGCCGCAATCGGCCGTTCGCCGGCATCGTGCATCATCTGCACACAGTGATAGAAGAAGCCGTCTGTCCAGCCAGCCCCCACGAGGGTGCCTTGGGAGCCGGAGAAATAGTCGCCAATCTCCGGAAAAACACCGTTTACTATCGTTGCCTCGCCCACCGCGGGATAGTAGAACTGCGGACCGCTCACGGGCAGGAAGAGGTATATCAGATAGAAGAGGAAAAAGGAGCCGATAATGATAAAAGCCGCCTTCTGAAAATCCTCGTATCTATAGATGAAATAATAAAACAGCGGTATTATGAAAATGAAATAATACGAGAAATATCCCAAATACATCAGTTCGCTCACCACTTTCGAGGGGAACAGATGACACCACAGCAAGGCCGGCTGGCAACCGAAAAGCGACTGCTCAAAACTGGCGAAGAGGTGGTCGCAGTTGGGAAACATACGGACGAACTCATAAATGTCGGGATACCAGATGCCCAACGACGCTATTTGAAACAGCACGCGTGTGAGCATGGTGAAGCGGCAGGGGGCTAAACGGTAAACGAGCCAAAGGGCAGCCATTATTATCGCCATCCTCACCCTCTCTTGAATTACGGCATCCGCATTCGGGCATTTAGTATATGCGAAGTACACTACGGCCAAGGTGAAGAGCATATATGCCACCACCACCCATTCCAAAGCCATCAGCCCTTTCATAGGGCTTGCCTCACGTTGGAACAAGCTCTTAAAAAATCCTTTGAATGTGATATTGCTCTTTTTACCCATTATCCTTTATAACCAGCCGTTATCCTTATACCATTTCACGGTGAGCTCCACTCCTTTTGGCAGCAGGTATCCTGGTTTGTATCTCAACTCCTTCACTGCCGGAGAGATATCGCAACGCCAGTTGCGCTGCTTTAATATATTGTATTTGTCTTTGTTCAGTGCGGTGAGCTTCCCTGTCATTTGTCCGTAAGCCTCCCCTACTGTGGTAACTATTCGCAAGAGCCACAAGGGGGCTTTGATCTTAAGCACGAAGGGGTTGCCCAACTGCTGTTTTATCAAGTTGCTGAATGCCGACGAGTCGTAGGTGCAACCGTCGCTGATGATGTATTTCCGTCCCGCCGCACCTTTCTCTAATGCGAGGAATACTGCTTGCACGAGGTCAGCGACATACACGAATGTGATGTCCTGTTTCTTGAAACCCACAGCGAAGTCAGTATGGCTCCGTATGCTCTTCACCATCATGAAATAATCTTTCTCCCTCGGACCGTAAACACCGGTGGGCCGCAGTATCACGTATGGCAAGGAGGTGCCTTCGAGCCACTGCTCGGCTTTCAACTTACTCTTGCCGTATGCCGTATTCGGCTCTGGCGTGTCGCCCTCCCTGATCTCCTCGTATGGCTCACCATTCTCCTTGATAGCTCCGAAGATGCTCAGGCTGCTCATATACACGAATTTCCTCAGTGGCATTTTCAGCGCGGTCAGGGCGTTGGCGAGATTGCGTGTGCCCTCAGTGTTGATGCGGAAGAAGTCTTCACTATGCAGGCATTTAGTAGCGCCGGCGGCATGCACCACATAGTCAAACTGCATTTCTTTCATCGCCTTTCGCATCTGCTCCTCACTGCCGAGGTCTAATTCGATGAAGTGTATGCGACTGTCGGTGAGATACCGGCGTGAGCTGGTGGCTCTCACTGCCGCCCACACCTCCATATCTCTCCTTAGGGCTTCTTCAACAATAAAACTGCCGATGAAGCCGGATGCTCCTGTAACTAATATTTTCATTTTCCGTGCAAAGGTACGACTTTTTTTTCATATAAAAAAGGAGAAAGGGAAAAATAATGGAAAATGGGATAGAAAATGGAGAATGGAGAGCGGTGGTGCCACAATGGAAAATGGAGAATGGATAATGGATAATGAAGAGTTTAGAAGGTTGGAAACGACGAAGAAAAGCGCCTCCGGGGTGCGGAGGCGCTTTTGAATTTTTTTTACAAAGTCTTACTGAATGAAGTCCACCATTTCAGAGCCGGCTTTGAATTTCACCACTTTCTTCTCAGGAATGGTGATTTTCTCTTTTTTACGCGGGTTGATACCCTCGTGAGCGGGGCGTACAACGGTTGCGAACGTGCCAAAGCCGATAAGCTGTACTTTGTCATTACCTTTGAGGGCTTCTTTGATAGCCTCTACTGCTGCGTCAAGCGCTTTCTTTGAGTCAGCCTTTGAAATTTGAGCTTTCTCAGCAATCTTCTCTACTAATTGTGTCTTGTTCATAATTAAAATTTTTATTAATAAGTTAATAACTCAATGATTTTCTAAGTTTTCTGCTCGCAAATATAGTTCAAAGTTTTGATACTGCAAACTTTTTTTGAAAAAAAATCACTAAAAAGATAAAAAAAAGTACTTATTCTTGCAAAAACGGTCGTTTTTGAAGATATTTTTAGTAATTTTGCACCCGAAAAAATGACAAGGGGCGACAATGCCCCTGTTTAAGTGTAATATAAATTATTGATACGAAAATGTTTCGACTTACTCCAGTAGTAAAAAATTTGCTGATCATCAACACCTTGATGTTTTTGGCCACATTTGTGTTTGAAAGGATGGGTATCGACCTCTCAAATCTGTTAGGACTGCATTTCTTTATGACGCCCTACTTTAAGATATATCAGCTCATAACATATATGTTTATGCACGGTGGTTTCACCCACTTGTTTTTCAACATGTTTGCCCTGTGGATGTTTGGCACAATCATAGAAAGCACATGGGGCCCGAAAAAATTCCTTTTTTATTACATTTCGTGCGGTGTCGGAGCTGGATTAATACAGGAGCTGGTACAGTTGGTGGAGTTCTACAATGTCGTTTCATCAAGTGTAAGTGTCACCAGTATTGGTGTGCTCAGCGCCGCAGCGGAGCAATTAGGCAGCGCATTAATCAACTGGATGACAGTGGGAGCCTCAGGAGCGGTGTATGCCATCCTCCTGGCCTTTGGTATGTTGTATCCGGAAGAGCGGCTTTTCATCTTCCCCCTGCCCATACCAATAAAAGCAAAATGGTTCGTACTCATTTATATCGCCATTGAACTCGTCTCCGCCTTAGGCTCCTCTGGAGATGGCGTGGCTCACTTCGCCCACCTCGGCGGCATGCTCTTCGGTTTCCTTATGATAAGATATTGGAGTAAGCACCCATACTCCGGCAACGGCTATGGCACGTCGAAAGGAGGGGACTTCTTTGAGAGCATGAAAAAGAACTGGGAGAAGCACACTCATAAAAACGCCGACAGCATTTATGGTGGCAACGGCAATAAAGACTGGGAGTATAATGCCAAACAAAAGGAAAAACAGGAAGAAATAGACCGCATTCTCGACAAGATAAGGAAAAGCGGATACGACTCGCTGACAGAAGAAGAAAAGAAGAAACTATTTGACAACAGCAACAAGAAATAGTTTCAACAACTGAATGTGGTTTTAATTTTTCATTAGCATATATTTTTCATTTTTCATTATTCATTTTATTTATAGAAGATGTTTAAGAAGCTGAAAACCGTAACTTTACGCATTATCGCCGGCGCCAACATCGCCGCGATACTCTTTATGTTGGCAGCAGCCTACAGCGACCGTCTCTACCCTGGCTCACACCCATACTTAGCTTGTTTAGGCCTCGCCTTCCCAATCACATTGGCTGTCAACATGCTGTTTCTCGTGCTGTGGGTACTCATACATTTCAGATATGTGTTCATTCCCGTGGCAGGCTACCTGCTCTGTCTGCCAGCGATAAAAACCTATTTCCCGCTACACCTGAAAATAGAAAACCCGCCCGAAGGAGCCATAAAAGTGGTAACATACAATGTGCAGGGCTTCACGCTCGGAGAGGGAAAAGAGATAAAAGAAGGCGACGAGCACCCCACAATCAATTACCTGCGAGACTCCAAGGCCGACATAATATGTCTGCAAGAGTCCAACGAGCCATGGAGCGTGAAAAACAAGGTACACAACACATTGTATCCGATATACCAGCACCACGACAGTATGGCGATGAACACAGGCAGCCTCGTGTCGATATTCAGCAAATTCCCCATCGTGAAGAAGGAGAGGATACAGTATGAGTCTAAAGGCAACGGCTCCGTGGCCTTCTGGCTCAACATGGGCAAAGACACGGTGATTGTGATTAACAACCACTTTGAAAACTGCCACTTAGACACCACACAAAGGAATGAGTACACCACCATGATAAAAGGGGAAATGGCCCAGGATGAGGCAAGGTGGAAATCGAAAGTCATGCTCACACGCCTTGCCGAGTCGGCAAAAATAAGATGCAAACAAGCCGACAGCGTGGAGGTGTTTATAGAAGCCCACCGCACCAAGAGCATGATACTTTGCGGCGACTTCAACGACAACCCCATCTCATACACACGCTACAGGCTCTCCACGATGCTCACAGACTGCTACCGTGAGACAGGAGCGGGACTGGGACTGACATACAACAGATTAGGGTTCCCTGTGAGAATCGACTATATTATGTGCAGCAGCGACTGGACGCCATACAAGTGCAAAATAGGTGCTAATTTGCTCACTTCCGACCATTATCCTATGAGTTGTTGGCTAAAAAAACGCTGATTTACACATTTTTTATACGAAAAATGCAAATAAATTTTCTGATTTGCAAAAAAATGCGTAACTTTGCACCTCAAAATTAAAACGTAAAGTTGAAATACGAAATTAACAGATAAAAAAAATGCAAAACAAAGGATTAGTTAAGTTTATCGCACTAATGCTAACTTTAGTGTGTATCTTCTACCTTTCGTTCAAATTCGTCACAATGCATTATGAGAATAAGGCTGCGGCGATGAACCAGGTGAAAGAGGGTTCAGGAGATGAATACCTCGACTCACTCAAGAACGAAAAGGTGTACTTAGGCATCTACTCTCTGCAGCAGTGCCGTGAGATGGAAATCGGACTGGGTCTCGACCTCAAGGGTGGTATGAACGTCATCCTCGAAATCTCAGTGCCCGATGTGGTGGACGTGCTGGCTGACCACAAGAAAGACCCAGCCTACGTTAAGTCTATGAATGAGGCAAAGAAAGAAGAGGAGACAAGTCAGACCGACTTCATCACTCTCTTCATCAAAGCCTACAAGCGCAACGCGCCCAACAGCAAGCTCTGCGAAATCTTCGCCACACAGCAGATGAAAGGCAAAGTGAGCACCAAGAGCACTGACGCA
>Ga0181612_130254_pt1 | contig 22514 bp, 11 predicted proteins | sample HoacroProtozoa21_FD_119630 | JGI IMG/M metagenome (GOLD analysis project Ga0181612, IMG submission 119630) | Hoatzin crop microbial communities from Cojedes, Venezuel. Combined Assembly of Gp0051906, Gp0051904, Gp0051908
AGCCTGTCCAGGTCACGCTGAATGGCAGCACAGCCTTCTGGTGTGTCTACCACACCTCCCAGTTTGGTGTCATCAGCAAACTTGCTGCGGGTAAATTCTAACTCTTCATCCAGGTCATTGATGAAGAAGTTGAACAAGACTGGGCCCAGTACTGACCCCTGAGGGACACCACTTGTTACCAGCCTCCAACTAGACTCAGAGCTGCTGATGACAGCCCTCTGAGTTCTGCCACTCAGCCAGTTCTCTCTCCACTTCACCGACCACTCATCCAGCCCACACTTCCTCAGCTTCCCTAGGAGGATACCATGGGAGACTGTGTCGAAAGCCTTGCTGAAGTCAAGGTAGACAACATCCACGGCTCTCCCCTCATCTACCCAGCCAGTCAAGCCATCGTAGAAAGCTATCAGATTGGTCAGGCATGATTTCCCCTTTGAAAATTATTGAGGACAGAAACCTTTACTTCAACACAGCCCAGCCAAGAATAAAAGCCCCTCCCCGACCCCGAACTGCCAGTAGTGACGCCTTTAACACTGCTGCCCACTTACACACTCAGACCCTTCCCCCGGTATCTGACCAGGACACTGCGGTGCCCCTTGTGAAGCAAGGGACCTGCGATTTGGCATTGAAAAAGGCCCACAGCAGAACATTTCACAAGCAGCAAACCGCTTGCCCCCAAAACGCTTTAAACTGTCAGCGGGGACATGTTTTTTTGTTCTGCTACCCATAAGGTAACATTGTTTTGTGAACAAGATCCTTCACCCCCCTGTTCGTGACCGGCTTGCCATGCCCACAGCAGCACCACGCTCTGCTGACAGGAGAAACTCGCAGTCTAGCTGCTCTCAAATCACTGTAAATAACACACAGATATTCTCAAAGCAGTGGTCTCCATCAGGCCTTTTAACAGCTGGATAGGCCAAATAAATGAAGTAATAGACACTACTCCTTTAGACTCCTCTGAAACACGGAGGTGGCATGGGGAAATCATTCGCTACAGCGTTCTTACTACAGAAACAAAATTGTAGATACGTAGTTTGCAAACTGCATTTAACTGTTAAGTTGGTTCTTTGTGTTATATTGCCCTTCTAACTTTGAATTGCTGAAATGCGTCCTTTCTGTTCCTTTGAACGATACGAATACTCAGCCAACAGCTCCTTCGTCATCCGTGAGCCTTGACACTCACCCTAGAAATGCACGTTGGGCTGTTTTTATGAGGTTCCCACCTCCACAGCAAGGGCAAGACGAGTGAGTGAGTATTGTCGGTGGCAAGTCTAGCATAGCCTAACACAGAATCAACGGCAGTTTAAATTGATATGCCAGGCTCTGAACAGCGGTGGCTGATGAGCTGGTGCTTGCCTGACCTGCCAGGGAGGTACTGACCTCCAGCACGGGAGCAAGGCGGGCAGCCGGCGGTAGTAACCTCACAAGCAGTTCACTTGTTACTCCCAGAGCTTGCAAGGAGAAGCCTGGTACATACAAGGAGGTGGACAAATCTTCAGCATGCCCAAGCAGAAAAGAAAAAGAAAAGACAAAAAAAAGGAAGGAAAAAAGAATAAAACCTCAAATTCATTGGCAAGCAAATATCTTATAATTACAACATTCATCATCTTACACAGAGCCTGCAAAATATTCTGTATTCTCAGTATCATAGAGTGATGTGTTTATGTATAAAGTATGACATGCTCACGCAGAGAGTTATTTCACAAACACTGGAGATATTAGATGGCTATATTAAGAAAGTGCTTCCACAGTACAAATCACTTGAGCTCTACACTGCATTCAGTTTCTACTTTTCATCTGCAATACTTAATTTTTAATGGTGAAGTATGTAAGAAAGTATTATTGCTCTGGGAAAAATTTCCAGGACTAATGTATGTGTCTGAGCTTCTCTCACCCTGTTAGCATTCTGCAAGTTTTGCCAAGATGAAAATGCATTTTAATGCAAACCAAAGTTAAACTCCAAGTGCACTGTAGATCCGCTTGGTTAAATAACTACAGAAACAACATGGCATGCACACAAACTACTCCTCTTAAGTTTAAACAATGAACTTTAATCAAATATAGCTTCAAAGCCATTTCTAAATCCAAACACAGTAATCTTTCAATAAGTAGACAAAGACGGAGTTCAAAGGTAATGTTATACTTCAACAGTTATAGTCCCCTATTTCCCTGCACTAAAGTGCTAAAGCAATCCTGGTAATTTTTTTTCACACAATATTCAAAAACGAAACACAGGCACAAAAACCATGACTAGAATGCTCAATGAGATGAAAATATGTGGAGTTTAGTCATCTCTCTCCCGTTACTATTCAAGGAATTACATCACTTCTTTTCCTCGTGTGAAAAGGTTATTTTAAATACACTGAGAACGAAAAGTTTTTCAACAACTGTTGCACAGTAAAGCTAAGAACAGCAAAACACCAACAAGTAAGGTAGCAGTCTGTTTTGTTTTGTTTTTAGATTAAGTGAAACCTCACATTCATCTAACAAAATACTTATTTTTTTTCATTCAAATCTTTGCTTTTCTCTCCATATTGTAAGAAAGCAACTGGGCTAAGATCTAAGGAAACTAAGAAAGTACAAAGATGGTACTATATATTCCTTCCCCTATCAATTTCACTTGCTTTCCTACTTTTTCTCTTTGACCCTTGTGGTGTATGACTTAGACTGACCATACTCAGTACTACAGGAATGATTTGGACACTATTTTTTACTGCAAACATTTCCCCCGTCATCCTTAAACGTAAAGGTATCTCCTTTGATGTCTCAACAGTTCCTTAAGCTAAAAATCTTAAAAGTAAATCTATCTGCCTCCTAAGTCACCTCTTCTTTAGCTCTGGCAATTCAGTTATTCCCCAGTCATTCAAGATCACATTCTTATACCCATCTCATTCTGCCTTTTATTACGTTACTTCTGTCAAGGCTGTTAGTGCATCTAAAATTCATTTATTCCTTCCACATCTCCACTACCGAAACCTTCCTTCTTTCACGATTCTTTAGCCTACACTAATCACCTCCAATAGGACAGAATTAAGGCTAATTCATATTAAATCTGTGAAGGAAAAATTGACCGTTTCAGGAAAACCACAGGTTCTATAACGGGAAGAAATTTTTGCTGCAAGTTGAAGAGAATAAAGAATTATTTTTGGCAGAAAGGAGACAAAAAAAAGTCATCGTTACTAAAGCTTCTCTATCAAATGCCATACGGTATCTCGTAATGACCAATCCTCTGTCACATCCTGAGTATTTTTTCCATTACACTATTTTCTCTGAGGTTTTTCACACATGAGGATGCTCCTTCTCTGGATATCCCACTTCATTCATTTTCTCTGCTGCAAAATTTATTCATATCACCAGTACCTACAGAGGGATCTACTCACCATGGATGCACCCATCTAACACCTTTAAATCCATTCCGAATGTTGGTCTCTACAATAGTTTGCAGTAACTGGGTATCACATGTAGCTCTGCCCTGTTTTAATAAAAACCCTCACAGACCTGGAAATGGATACATTAACACGGGTAATGCTTTCAAAAACTTTCATGATAATCTATCAGTCAGCTGTCACAAGGTACATGGAGATGCTTTATCCAAATTCCAGTTTTACGAGAAAACTGTAAAACTTATTTCATAATCCTTAGAAGCATTTTGCTACTCACATCCCCCAGGACAGTGTGATATACAACAAGCTGTTTTTGTTTATATACTCTATCTGAAGCACAGTTTTGATATTCTTGATATTCTGGCACAGAGAAGTAGTGTATCAGACCATAGAGAATATACTTCTCCCAGATCACAAAGCTATAAATGCATTCAATGCCCAGTTACAACTGCTCCCCTTGTAGTAACAGCAGCTTAAATCTCAAATTTAAACATTTCTATGTAAGTATGCATGATTATTTTTTTAAACCTTTTATTTTCAATTGTGTATTTTTTCCTCTTCCTTCAGTTACAACTTGAGTTACATAATTAGCTTTTTCTTTTATAGGAGGTGAATGGTCAAACTAAATACCTATTTTCCACCTAGACGAATGTTTTAGTTCTCTGAGGAATTCATTTCAGCTTATCAGCTTACCACCTGTGACACTCGCAGATGCATTAACACATTTAAAAGTAACATTTACAAGACCAAGGAATTAGGAGACTTACTTGCTTTCAAGTATGCAGTATGTTTCATACTGGCTTTTGAATTCCTATTCAACCCAGCTGACAAACAACAGCAAGAGTAGCCACCCTCACAGGTTCAAGACTTATAAAAGATCTTTTCAGCTGCTTTTAAAATATTTCTTCCCAGTCACAGGAATGGTGACAGTATGCTTTCTTTTCATGAGACTATGTCCACATAAGGATTCAGCTACTGCTCAGGCTCTGGCTGAGTAAAAGGCAGGGAAGGGGGAAAGGTACAATCTACTGATGTATCGAGACAGGAGGAGCAACAGAACTGTTGATGCTGATTTTTAAAAGACTGATAAAGAAACCTTTTTTTTAAAAAAAAAAAAAAAATCTTGTTAATTCAAAGATTGGGGACATCACCAAGCTACAACTTTACTGAGGGGAAAAAACTGAGTAGGTTACAAGTGTACATTTGCAAATTTTATGATCATTTCAAGTACACAGAACATCAACACATCTGTTGAAACATCCCTCTTCTCAAACACTGCCATCTCAAAGACTTCATGGAGTCACCTCTGTACAGGCAGACCCTGAATTACTTCCATTCTGTTGAAAGCTTAGGACCAAACTGTTTCTATAAAAAACTGTTCATATGCTTTACCTGACAACTGAAACAAATTATCATTTCTCAAAAACCAGCAACTTGAAGCAATATGTTTGAATGAGAACAGGCATTTTAGATCTTGGAAGAATAACAACAGAACGCATTTGAAGCATGGTCAAGTGTAGCCATTTGGGGACCCTTCTGCACATCTTCACTGTGGAAATTCTCCTAATGAATAGGGCTAGAAAAATCCCTCTAGCATTACTTTAACAGATTCAGATCTTCTCTCACTAACTGTGATTAACTGCAAACATTTAAAACCTGAGTGCAAGATGCCCTGTCTATATCAGAACATGGAATAATCAAGGCACAGAAACTTCCTCATTACTGTAAGCCACAGCTTCCAGGAAATTCATGTTAAAAATCAGGAACAAGGCTGCTGTTTTCTTCAAAAATTTGTATACAACACACACAAATGCAGGCATATACATAATTTTTTTCCATGTTACTTATGCATTTTATCATGCACATGGTTATTCTTTTTTAATACAAATTAAACACTATTCCAGACAAGTCTTCACTGAAAGGCAAGAACTCAAGAGAACTATGTAAACCAAGTACTTAGTCCTACATATGTTGTTTTTCGGATTTGTGTGTTCACAGAGTTGCAGAAGACAGGACATCCATTTCATTGCCTCTACACGTGTATTGCAGGTGCCTGTAACTAGGTTCAGGAGAATGGATGGGTAACACTCAAGTTCTAGCAGGTCTCTGTTTACTCAGATGACACAGTCTCTCACAGCCTTCCAGATACAGTTAAGACATCATGTTTCTCAATCTTCACAGTAACGTCTACTTCTCCATTTCTTATCCATTGCAATGTTTTACTATATTACAAGTATCTGCCTTACTGCTTTAACTAAAGAACTGTCTACTGTAGGAACACCGAAATGCCTTTTCTGGTGGAGACAGCAGCAAGGATCCCCTTTCCTCCCCTAAAGCAAACACTAGACCACAGCTCATCCTACCTAAATAGTTACATCTTCCTTACCCTAAGTTCATACTAAACAGCTCAAGTAACTCTTTCCTTCATCAGTCATTCTAGAGCCGTGTACTTCCTTTTATTTTTCCCCAAGCTTTATTATCTTGCCTTTTTTCTGTTAGCTTGCTCTTCAGATTATTAGTAAATACAACTAAAGTACTACTGCTTTTTGGCATATAGCTGCCTCACCTGTCTTTGTCTTTTTCAAACCATTCTATTGTGAAACCAGAATATTGTCATTCTGTTTTCTTACTCATTTTCTAAGGAACTATTTGTAACTATAACTAGCAAACTTACTAGCAGCCTAAGTGGTGCATACGCTTTAGGACTTTGTGCACCTGTACACAGTAGCTGAACCAGTGTTTTACATCTGTTCTTCCCTATAAAGCACCCCATCCTAATATTTGGATTACGTTATTATAAATAGCTACTGCCATTATCACATCAGGTCAGTTCATAACAAAGCACATGGAAGAAAAAAAAAAACCTGTTTTTTTTTCATTAACTTGTACCATCAACAAGTTATCTTCCATTCTATAGTACTAACAGATTACCCTGTTTTCCAAAAATGGCAAAATATGAGTGTCATGACAACTAACCAATTAATATTTACTTCCTAATTATTCAGATTTCTTTGTTAAAATACCAATGGTGAAAAATAGTTTCAGAACAGAATATTTAAATTTTAAAAGATTCAAATTATTACTCAAGGTCCTCAAATTCCTGTATTGTATTGTAAACATAAAACATACATATTTTAAGGAAATGATAGAAGTATGCCTTCTTTACGTAGACTTGGCTATTGCACACATTTAACTTTTTAGAAGGATATTATCTATCTAGATTAGCGATAAGAAAACTAGCAAGTTTTTATCACATTGTTTTTTATGAAGATTATAGGTATTATATGAGGACTCTTATCTAAACCAACCTTATACTTGTAGCTGTTTATTATTTTAGAATACATTTTAACTGGACCCAAACTTTTATTTCCATGCAATTCTGTATCAACTACAACACTTCAGAAATATTTCACCTAACATTTCATGAAACTTACGATAACATCGTAACCTTGGAACCTCTGGAGAAGGACATTCTTGACTTTTAAACCTAGCACAGGGGAACCTAGTCCATAACTGACTTTTTAGGACTGCCTCCAAACAGTACCATCGGAAAGAAATGTTTATCTGCTTGGTTTTGCCTCAAGGAAAGAAAAGAAAAGAAAAAAAAGGAAAAGAAAAGCAATTCTTGAAATGAAAACAGAAACAATCCCTGTATTAAAGTTGAGTAGATAACCACATCTTACCATTTTTAATCTAAACATTAAGTCAACAAATAAGCAAAAAAGAAAATCTGGTATGTTTCTAATTACATATCCATGTTACAATAATCTGATTATAAAATACATTCCTATCAATACAAACATCTTCAGACTGTACTGTGAAAGCATTCCCTGTATACTTTTCTCACCATAAATTCCCGAATTAGTTCTCTGTCCCGCCCCATAAAACTCCCATCTTCAGGTATGGAAATAAGATACAAGATTCAGCCTCGTTTTACTACACAGGAACTTGCCTGGATTTCTTCAAGATGTGTTACCCCCTACACGTTCAGCAGGAGCTTCTGAGCCAGACAGAGCCAACAAGAAAAACTGTAAAATGAAGGGATTCTTGGACAGCTTAACTCAACCTTGCTGAACGTGACAGCCTTGGCCTCGCAATAGGGAGGGCTCTTGTTTCACTCAGACTGAGATGGTCACACTACAGGTACAACTTGGGCTAAGCTAGGCCAAATGGCAGTAAGGGAAGCGCTGTTAGGAGGATACTGGTCAAAGGCCCAGCCAAACGTGTGACAGCACGCCGCAGGACAGAGCGGCCCCAGAGTGGAATCGCTGGCGGTTCCTGTTTGGATCAACCGATTCAAAAGGCGACACAGACTTCTGGTTACTCCATGCCTGGAAAATGCTTTAAGCACACTGACCTGCACTTCCCATTTGTGGTTTGAGCCTGAAGTGGCTCAGCCTGTTTGTCACAGAATTAATTCCTAGCGAACAGTTTGCTGCCAAGGAAATTCAGTGGCAGGTAACCCAGCCTTACAGAGTAATTGCTTCCTAACTGAGTGGAGGAGGTCTTACGCAGTCTCGATGGCTAACAAGAAAACCACTGCAGTAACACCATCTTGTCACTGGCAGATTTCATCCCAAAACACTTGGCATGTGTTCCTGGCTACTGAACAAACAAGCTCTATCACATGAGAAATGATGGTTCTGCCATCACTGGTTTGGGAGGAGACAGAAAGATGACAACTCTGTGGACACCAGAAGGTGAAAAGTAGGAAGTTATTCCTAAACTGTCAACTAAAGTTAGTGGTTCAGTAGGTGTACTTCAGAGGTCTTTAATCTCCTTCTAGCTGATGCCTTGCTGCCAGCCAGTCAAACTACGGGAGTATTTTACAAGAGGGCGTCACTCCAGTCCAGTTTTCAGTACCCCGAAGAAAACAAAGTAATCATTCAACCAAAATCCTTATATTAAAATAAAGAGACAACATGATACAGGAGACCAGTTGCAGAAGATAATTAAGCATAGACAGCCACAGTGATTAGGTATAATACACTAAGCTGTATTTCTGCAGTTACATCACACTAGAAATGCTGAAGACTTGCACAAATTCACAGTTGGTTTCCCCTTTTTAAAATAATATTGCATACTGTTTTCAACCCAACTGTATACGCTTATTCCCTGCCACTTGACACCGGAAAGCTTTTGCCCAGCCATATCAGCAAAATTATAAGTATCAGCAAAAAAAGCCCTCCTCTTTTGTCCCCTGTGTAATAGAAGGGCATCCATCCATTCTTCAGTTCATTTCAATTCAGGATAGCATCTGAAAGACATTTCAGAAGGAAATACAGATGGTATCTCGAAGACACAATAATTAGCATTTACTGGTACTCTTCATTCAGAGAGCTCACCTATACATGGTGGCTCCAATCACTACCCTTCCCTCAAATGGCTTATATGAAATAAGTGAGATTTTGCATTAATGAAGTATACAGCACTACTTCTCTAAATACTGCATCGGCTCTAAACGCTTTGGGAGCAGGATCACTGAGAACAGAGGGCAGAGTGATGAAAGAACTAGTTTATGATGACCCATTCTCTACCCTCTGCCATTCTCTAGTCCTATAAAACCCTGAGATTTACCCAAACACAGATCATACTTTCATTTTAGCACACCGATTGGTCCTCTGAATGGCTGATGTGGTTCTAGTGTCTACAGCAGATCATCTAGGTTCATGAAGCTATTTAATACTACAAATAGTTCTTAAAGTACAGTCTTCTATTAGTATGTACATGTTCCCCAAACACTAATTGAACCTTGAAACTTCCTCGTAATTCCAAGCCTAAGAATAGATACTGTTCCTTCTGGTAGACAAAAGAGTGACCGTTGAAGACAGTGCCTCGTCTGCAGAGTCCTCTACTGATAAACAATTTGAGAACTGTTATTTATTGTTCAACTGTCTCTCTCATTGGAGGAGAAATGATCTGCTCCCCTCCTCAGGGGTAAAAAGGGAAGAAACCAGTTCTTGGTTTTGTGTCAGTGCAAAGTCCGTAGTTTTTGGCACTGATCCCAAGTCCTTTACTTTTGAGTAGTACACAAGTGTGCTAAATCTAGCTGTTGCTTTCTTTGCAAGATGCATAGTACAACTGCCCTTTGAATTATCCATATTTTAGGAACATGTGATCGAATGAGAAGAAATAGTACTTGCTTGTCTTCTTGGGCACAAAAGAACCTGAGCAAAATAGGAAGGTGAAAGAAGCCAACATACATCATGAAGACATGCATTCAGCACGTAGATCAGATTATGATCTTCCTCACCTGAAGTACAGTAGATTGACTACAAATTTTGTACTTGTCAACATGAGTTCCAACTTTTTACAGCTTTGTGAATTTGTTTATGATGTGCCAAAAGTTACACATTTTGAGCAATAAGTCAGCTAAAGATAAAATATGGGTTACCTGAATTCAATGTTTAACCTTCCCTTGGAGCTGTTTTTCTAAATTTTGACCTCCAAAAGAGGATACGCGCTTCTCTCTGTCAGTCAAGTGTATGAATGTCAAATGTATGTTAAGATTCCTTGGCTGATCTCTAAGTGAAAGAGGCATAGTCCTGTTTTAAGCAAAGTTTCTGTTTTCTTGAAAAGGAGTTCAACATCTGTTTGTAACAGCGGCCAAAATCTGCAGGATAACATAATCTGCGATGCAGACTCTCTGAGAACCAGCAGGTGATGACTGTGGAAACCTGCCAGTGTAAGTCTCCAAAGCTGTCCCGCATGTTACAGGGACCCCATTTCTACCCAAATGGGAAAAAGTGAGAAGAGCCAACAGCATCACAGCTTAAAAACCACTGTATGTGGGCATTGCCGCAGCTCCAGTTAAGCAGAAGTGGAACATTGAGAAACTACATCTAGGAGGGCCAGTGCTCAGTATCTGTTTTTTAAACTGATTTAATGTTGCAGAAGAGAAATGTGAAATCTTGACATTTCAGAATTATTCTATTTAGCCTGTTAGCAACATAAAGGGAAAAAAGCTTCAGACACCACAAAGCAGCAAACTATGAACCAAACTTCTCCATCACTCATAATCAATCACAGGAATACCATTAAGATATTGAGGCTGTGGAAATTGGTATGGAAGAAACCCCATACCATTTTATTAATAGCAGTAATAATAAAAAACCCACTGTAATAACATTTTGTAGCAATCAAACACTGTGCCAGAAGACAAGATGCCCAACAGGCATGTCATTTAGTTGTGTTACCAGTCCTTGATTTCAGCTAAAGCATTAGTAATAACCATGACCAGACAGACTGCACCAAATAAAATTAATCTGATGTGGTAACTTTTTTCCAATGTATCTTTCTACAACAGATGTCTCTGCAGTTGATGCTGTTTTGTCTTTTTTCATAACTGAAACACAGACAGAGAGTACATCAAACAGCTGTTCCAATATGGTATTAAAGACTGTCACTAGCATTAAAAAAGGCTCAGAAATTTTTGTAAGAAAGATATAATGGCTGCTTACCATATGCTTTCTACTCCTGAAATACTTGAAATAAAATTTTGCATGCATTAACCTTACCTCAGAATTAGGAAACTGAATGAAACTGTATTGTACTTCAAGCTTCCTCCAGACTGTTTTCATCTGTACTTCCACTTCATTAGTTCAAAGGGGATATTATGGAAATGATTATTTCTATTAATCTGTAAAACAGGAAGATAATTTGACTTAAGAGATATCTGAAGAGACTGTATCAACAGTTTATAGTACATAAGGTGAACTGCACACTGCAGATACTGGTATCTGGAATTATGGAAGCCATCTGCTATTGTGAACTGCTGCTAGCTAGAAAAAAACTTGTTAAGACTCCTGCATTTCTAATAGTTGTATGGTTGTAGTATGTTTCTAAAATACTAACCCTAAAAAGCATTTAAAATTCATTTTATTTATATTACATCATTACTCACTCATGAATGGTGATGTCAGGAAGGAATGGTGTTAAAAATCTCTATAGATAGTTTTCCTATGAAAGTAAGGCTTTCTGATCTCTACCAGTAACTCTTGGATTCACCTGGTCTATACCAGCCAGGTTTGCAAGCCACTAGATACCAGGTTTCTCCAATTTTTTTATTTACTTTTTTAAAACAGGCAGATTAGAGGAAGGACACATTGTTGGTGACACTAATGGAGAAACTAAACAAAATGTACAGGTCAATCTTTATTAAACACCAGAGAATCCGTAAGACTGCAGCTCCACAGCAAAAATCCACTGGTATCACCCCATTAGTTCCACTACACAAGGAACTTCAGCATACTGAGAAATAATCAATAGGTTTATTGTAGCTGCACACAGGCATGATTACTCCTGGGAAGAAAAAGCAAGCCAAGAATTTGGAAAAAAAGTACTGGCAATAGGGTGGGTTTGAGTTTTTGTTTGTGTTTTTGAACTGGCATACATCCAAGCATTAGAGGAAAGCATGGCACAGGCTCTCTCACCTGGCACTCTCATCAACTGTGAGCACACCTGACTTGTGTCAAGTCCCAAGGTTTTCAAATGTGTTGTGGATAGCTAAGTTGGACTTATCAGCTTTACTATTCAGATTCTACCTTCAGCATGTGCCACCTACTGCCAACTCTTCCCATTTTATCAGTGTCACAATTTTTGAATGTTTCCATCGTCCGAAGCTGTCAAAAAAGATCATAAAAATTTTATCATTTAGAAGTCCCAGTATTATGCCTGCAAACATAACCTTGACAGTAATACAAAGGCTCAGACACCAGTAATGCAGCTATACTGTTAAAAAACACACATCAAATCTTGCAGTGTAGAAATTTAATGACTTATTTTTGAATGCCAATGCCGACAGTACTGGGAATAGGGATGGACAAACCATGTGCCTGCACGATTTCCAGCAGAGGACGAGTTTAAGCATCCACTTTCCTTCTCTTTTCCCTTCTAAGCACCATAAAGACCTTTACCATTACAAGAAGGTCAGAATACTTCTGTCTCCGTGTCAATTTGTAAGCACTGTTCCTCACACAGAGGTTTAATAGTCTTGGTAATAAATAATAAATTTGTGTAAAATGGTAACCCAAAACCATCCTGACTATCAGATAGCACCAGTTCTTAAAGACAACTGGCTCCACTGAGCAGACAGGGTGACACTTGACTGTTATTTCCTCCATGGCAAAACTGAAAAAACATTCTTGCCATGCAAAACTGTTTGTGGAGATCATTTTCACTTTTTTAAAGTAAGCTTGTAAAGAATCTGCAAAATATATCCATCTCTTTCTCTCTATAACCAAGGAACTTGAGGTTATATTCTGTTGGACTCCAAAAGAAACAACTACAGACAGAAGAAGACTGGTGTGCTTTCTGTTTTTACACCACCTCCAATCTCCCTGTATCTAGTATCTGATTTATACAAAGGCCAAACTGTATTATTTAAAGATGCTGCTTTACAAGGGTAAAGACGTTTCTGAACAATGCTGGCCTTCTTTTGTTTGTTTTAAAAATGATGTCCTCTTGATATTTTTTCCAGACTCCCAAATTGATGAAATTCTTAGTAACTGTAAGCATTCTCTGTATCTCCTGGTCCCACTCCCATGTATGGCAAGAGAGCTTGGATATCTCAAACAAAATTATTTTGGCGAACTTCCTGATCTGCACGACTCCAGGTATGCCTGCATTAGCATTTTCATTCAAATCAGGACTGTGCTTTTGAAGTCAATCTCCCAAGCAACCTTATTTTCCTTGCTTTGCTTTACATTGCAAAGCAGTCCCCAAGTACATGAACCAGACTTCTTTTGAATAAAACTGGATCAGGGAATGAGCTTCAGGTGTGCATCGAACACGCATCAACCACTAACAGGAATTCAGCCCCAGAATCAGACAAGGACCAGCTTGAAATAAAACCCTCACAACCTGTAGAGAGAGTGTGGATGCCAGGTTCTCAGCACCTGACAGAGCTGATCCTGTTACACTGCACTGCTTGGTAGCGTTGACACAGCCTCTTTCAAGACTCACTGCATTTTGTGTCAGTTCCAGATTCATCTCTCTTTTTTTAAAAGGGGAACTGCAAAACCTCTATCAGAGATGGGAGTGAAGTTAATGATAATTACTAATGTATGCGAGTGACCTCACCGTGTTACTATTTCTTCCACAGCATGAGATGTTACTCAAGAACATACTTAATTTTATAAAAATCAATTTACTTATTTATTTTATACAGTTATCCAAAATGCTCCATTATTAATGGATTAGTTTTTCAAAACATTTAGTGTCATTCTTGATGGCATCTTCCAGAGAACTGCTATCAAGAACAACACTATTGAATAAATTATTCGCAGAACTCCCCCTTCACTTTACTAGAACTTCGTCAACTACAATGACCGTAAGAAGCACAAACAAATCAAAAGTACAGAGCCTCACAGCGCTTGTTACATACTAGTTACATACTAAATCCAGATTTATCTGGGAATTTTTCTAAGTATTAAGATTAAATTCAGGATCTTCGTATACTATTAACTCAGGAATATCAGCACCCAGTCTGGGAAAAGAAAAATCTCAATTACATGAATACACTAATTACTTAGCTAACTCTGAGAACTGTAAATTTTCTGCCATTAGCAGGTCCCGGGAACAGTCAGAATATCTAAGTTGAGCCGATTTAAGCCTCATCCTGTGTGTGCAGGGAAAAGGGCAGGAATCAACAGCCACGAGCAGGACAGATGGACAGGAGGGACTCGCAGTGGCAAAGCTCCAGTCAGGCTGACTCACCTCGACGAGGAAACCGTACTCAGGCTGTGGATTCCTTTTTCTTGTCTTCCCACTTCTATCTAGATCCTGCTTCCCTTCTCAGCAGCTCCAGTTCCTCCAGCTCCAGGGCCACATCCAACCCATTCCCTCACCTGTCTCCTCTTCTGAAGCGAAAAAACTCTCCTGGCACTTGACCGTCCCTGCGCTCTGTTCCTCTAGTTCATTCCCCCTTTGCCCCACCTGCCCACCAGTTTTCAGATCAAGTACTTTAGTTATCTAAATTATCTGTTCCTTCTGAAAGCACCTTGTTACAGTTGCGGAAATATGCCAAAATTGGAAAATCGCCCCTTACGTTGACGAGAAAAGAAAAGTAACTTTCAGTCCTTCAGTGTGAACTGGAAATTTTACAGCAGAGTAAGACACCGGCAGTAGATGAAGGGCATTCCTGATGTGGCTGTACACATCCAGTACCCTGACAGATCTAGAGCTGAATAAGCACCGCAGCTTTTAGCCCAGAAACAGACAGGAAAGGTTGGCATGTGGGGAACGGGCAACTGCCGGAAGCCAGGATGCTCCAAACGGTTTTACCTTGAAATGAAAATTGACTCACCAGTTTTTAGAAACAGAAGGGTGCAAACAGCAAATCTTTGTGCTATTAGACATCTCTAACTCAGGTGTGCATTTTAAACGCAAAATTATATGTATTTAAGGAACATAAGCTTGGAAAGTAACTTTAATTAAAAGTAACATAACCGTTAAAGTAATTCAATTGCAATTAAGTGCATGATCACTCAAGGACTCATTGGTACAGACTATGGGTTAAATCCTTCTCCATTCACCCCAGCTCCCAGTTACTTCTTTCCTGCTCTTTGATCTCCTCCAGCCACCAGTGCTTCACTTTTACATGGTTAGCTGGTCAGCTAATCATACCGTTATCCCAATTTATGAAACAGAACTTGTTTTAAATGTCCTGTAAAGTCAGTTTGTGTCACAGACATGGGCTAGGGTAATAACACTCAAGCAGTTAAATCAGAAAAAAACCCCAGACGCAATAATCTTCAGCATCTGATTTGAGGTGGGAGCAAAGGGGAGGAGGAGAGAAGCAGGTGGTGCTAGCAACAGGTCTCTGTATGCAGTGTCAGAGAGTTCACCGCCAGCTGATGGCTCTGTCGACCACAGATGGGAGAGGTTTCAGAAGCAGAGTTATTCACGTTCGGGTAAACTATACTCGAACAAAAGGCTTTTTGTCAGAAATCTATGCACACAAAAAATACACGGCAGGCCCAGACGGCAGCCTAGAAGATGGTTCGGTTAACAGTCTCGTGACTGCCACTAGAAAATTTAGCCTGAGTCGCTGTAAGCTAGAAAGAGTTTGAAAAATAGCGAGTATACTGTTTTTTGAAGTCTACTATAGCGGTGAAGTTTCAGTGGAATTTTAAAGCGAAAGCAGCCATACCAAATTTCCAAATACTGCTTCAAAGCTCATGTCCAAGAACACGGATTTCTTAAGGAAAACCTTTTCAACAAATTTACATGCGAGAAAAACCCCGCAGCATGCTGCAAAGACCAAACATCATACTGCTCGTAGCACATGTAGGGCTCGGTGGTTTTCTCTGTGGAATAGTGAAGGTATACGAGCAAGAACATCTCTTTCAAACAGCCCTTCCAAATTCAATGGGACCACTATACGAAATAAAATGAACTGGCTGAACAAGCATATCACTTTCCAGCCTCTGGTTACCAAGTTTTCCAGGCAGTACGATCGGAAATAAGAACATGAAATATGGTTCAAGCACATTTATCCAATCCTTTTGAGGTAATCAAGTTCAAGTAATCAAGTTCAAAATCATTCCAAATCACTAAAGTAAAAATGTACCTCCATGAAAGCTACTTTTAAAAGTTAATTTTATGCCTGCATTCCCTTGAGTTTTAATAAACAATAACCACATTATTCTCGCAAGGTATTAAAAATGCAAGGAATAATACAATATTCCAGCACTTCACGTCACACTATTCTTCACATCTGTATTACAGTGGTTTGACCTTTCTATGTACCTGGTCAAGACTCTCAGATTCGTTCAGGATACCACTGATCTTTCTAGCACTTCCACGTTGTTCTTGGAAGGCCTAGATTTTGTTGTCTTTATCGATTACTGCATGGATCCTTTATGGCAGAAAAAAACTGTCCTAATTTGTGGGGAGGTTTACAGAACTTCAGAAATACTACCCTGGAACAGTTTGATGAAAACAAGGTATCACATATGAATAATACAGACTTAAACATCAACTGGTCCATTTAAGTACGACTTTAACCTGGCTGTTTGGTTGTGCAGGCAGGTAGAATAACGAGTGCTGGTGCCACTAATGCAAAAATCTCTTGACTGACCTTTTCTTTCCAGTCTAAGAGAAAACACAGGACAAATCTGTACAATTAAAAAAAAAGAATACAGCTGCTTCTCTCCAAGTCAGGTATGCCTCTTTCTAGGAAAAATTGCTTCTCCATCAGCAGCATGCAACTTTCTTCTTACTGAGATAGATTTTTAATTTATTTCATGAACCTCATTATTCATAAGTTAAATCAATGGACTAGGCCTAGCGCAGTGACAATTTTTTTGCAGAACAGACAGCTACTCTTCCAGGTCCTTAAAGAACTTGTCTACTCAGGTGGTATCAGAGAACTCTTCACATGTCACATCACTTGGTCCCTTTACATAGGAGGGGAGAGTGTGTGCCCTAGAACAACCTGAGCTTTTTCTTCTGAGGCCTTACAACCACGCCAGCTCCCACAGACAGAAGATGCCCCGAACAAGTAATGTCTGAAGGACAGACACACTGCTTCACAGCTAGGCATGCTCCCCGCCCTTGTTACCCATTTCTGTTTTCATCATTGGAGTTTCCTGCCGAAATACAAGACAGAGTGTTCTACACAATCAAGTCCTGAAAAATCCTCACCTCAGGGCATATCTAGAAGTATTAGAACACTAATAAACTCTTGAGTAAGGCAGGAGTGTGCAGTACCAGACAGACAGGATGCATTTTCCAAAATGACATGAATCTGCATAGATCACAAGGCACTGCACTCTCCGCAGCATCCAGTGACACAAGAAATTCATTACTGGGGCCACGAGAGTCCAGACATAAACCTCCTTAGACCCACAATGAAAGCCTGCCTTGGCTTTTCCTTCGTCCTGGCAGATGTAATTTCCTATAGGAGAAAGAGTTTAAACCTCCTGATTTCTTAGAGGATATCTTGAATATTTTATTTTGGCATACATCATCTGGAGTCATCTAAAGGACTCCACAGCCTGCTGTGCTGCAGGAGCAGGCTCTGCACTCCCAGTGAAGCCGCGCTATTCTGCTCCGTTGTCGTACATGTTCCTCTCCAACAAGCCAGTAGAAGCTGAAAAAATCGGTTGACACTCTGTACTTTGGGGCTAAAAGGAATCTGACAACACCTCACTGTTAAAACCAAAGCGGTTATACAGTAGGCCACCCTCAAATGCAAGCCCATCAGCGTGCAGCACTGGTGACGCAGCAAAGCCAGACAGTTCATTCAGTGTGGAGAGGTCAAGTCAGAATCTGACTTGCCAAGCTCTGTCAAAAAAACAAGTGGGCTAAAGCCTTTGCTGTGCAACTCCGTCTTCCATCATACTCCACAGCTCTCCAAGTATCCAAAACATTTCTCCAACAAGTACTTTTGCTTCTCAAGACAGATCTAAAACTCAGCTCTTTTACCTCAACTTTGGAGGTACCCAACCCAAAGCTCCTCCATCCACAATCTGAACTTCCTCTCGGGACACTGAGGACAGCGTGGCCCCACAGTTAAGAGTGTTCTGCTGCATTTGACGTCCCTGAAAACATAAGGCTAGCTGTGATACCGTAGACTTCACAAGCCTTCCACATTTCGAGAATTTATCAAACCACCTAGGCTCCATGTTGTTTAGCCATCAGGCAAATTCCATCGCCAACTTTCCCAGTGTGCTTCGGACCCTTGCCGGGCCCTGCTCACCACCTTGCTAATAGGTTGCCTTGCGCGGATGGAAGCAACAATAAAATCTGATCCCTTGGCACACAGACCCAGAGGCGCGCATTCTTATCGTAATACTGATCCTGGGAACGCTGCCCAGACTTCAGTTTCTCTCTGACAAAAGAGCCAATGAAATCTGGTTTCTGCCTGTGCCACAGGACGTATTAGACCACATTTTGATAGGTGATCCTCTTCTCCCTCCCCCTAAGATTCCTGCAAAAGGTCAAGTATTTCTTCAAATTGTCTTTTTATAGAGCAATTCAAACGGTTGAAAACATTTGCAGGAACGCCTTGATTAAAAAGAAAAAAAAAGAAAAAAGTTCTGCCACAACTTTAAAATCCCATGGTCTTGGGCACTGTCAAAATACCACAGAGCAAACAAGACCCCAAAACTGCACTAACATTCTATCACACTGACTTACACCTCTGCATGCGTGTGTAGGATTACTGTTTGGTTTCTTTCATTTTGAAATTGAAGCACAGCCACGCAGAACAGTATTAAACACAGCTTGTGGGGTTGGTAACTTCTGACAAAGAACACAGGCGACAGGAACACATAGCTGGGAATGAGCAATGCTCTCCAAGGAATCACTGCTGTCAGCAAATCAGTAAGTCAGAGCCATCATCTCAACAGCTCTGAACACATGGAAGCGTGACAGCATCTTTAAGGAAATCAGGAGACACCCTACAGACCACCTCTCCCCCCCAAATGGTTACAGGCCTTCACCATGAGCAGACTTACCAGGTATATAAGTTCTCCTACAGAAAATGACATGGGCTACACTCTAACATTCAAGAGTAAAATAAAACTTCTGGGGAATGAACGTAATGGGTGCTGGAGCTCAAAAAATTAAATTACTACTTTTTCATTCAGATATGAGCACACAAACATATCTAGATATTTTTGGCAGTTTAGATAGACTTTTAAGTACTACGAGTCCTTACAGTTAACGTTCTTTTGGAATCATGAAAATACTTATTAGCTCGAAAGCGCTCCTCCCCAACAGCAAAATAAACACGCATGTCTGTCATAACGCAATCTTTCACAACAGAACACTCAAAGTATGCATGCTTTCCGCTACTGGATCCGACACCCAGAAAACAGCTGAACGTCAGTCATCACGCATTTCAGTTGTCAGCGATGAGAATTATTTAAAAAGAATACGGAAACTTTAAGGTCCAGAAGTTAGCAGCTGGCACAGAGGTGGAACTGAACGTTCCCCCAACCCCGGAGAAATGAAAACATACAAATTCTGTTAAATGGCCTGTACTGAAACCAAAATCCTACTGGCTTTAGAGGCAGAAAAGCAGAGCATTCTTGCCTCGCTCAATAAAATCTGTTTAAGTTCTGCTAAAACATGTAAGTCTTAAAATTTGCATTTGTTTCCACCATTGTAAGGTAAAATGAACGAATCAGTCAGCTATCATTAAATCTTAAAATTGGCAGGGACTACAAAAGCAAGGGAAGTATATTTAGATGAAAACCATGAAGTGTGCATCATATCAAGACCATAGAAAGAGTGTTCATATTTATATGCTAAACTCTAAATTTAGGCTCCTATTGATGTAAACCCTAGTGATAAAAAACCCACAACATGTACTTTATCTTCTATAACTGATCAGTCATACTTTAATCAATACTAGACTTTTATTACAGTGTACTGCAAAATGTTTTCCTTCAGACTAGTTATGACTTATCAATACTGCTTTGGGAAAAACTGACTACATACAGTAAGGTTGCTCAAATAAGATGAGGCAGCTTAGAATGCTGCAAAAGATCTGTGCATCCTTTGGAAATTCCAGCTGTTGACAATCATCTATATAAGGATATATAAATATACATATAAAACTTGGTTCCCAGTAGGCCCATTCATATTTCCCAGAACACAACCTAATTTCTGTGAAATAGTGATAGGACACTTGGAGAATAACCAAACTCCAAAGAAAAGCCTTTAAAGGAGACAAACAAGCACGGAAGCCTTTCGCAGACAACAGCTTTTAGCTAAAGATGAAAGACATTACATCCAGTCTCCTGCTCTCTTTAAAGTCATTAAGTATATATGTTATATATATAGTTAGTATATGTACATACAGTGTATATATACTGTATAACAAAACAAAAAGAAAAGCATATAAAAATACTTCAAATTATTCTAGACAACTTCAGAATTCATTTGGTCCAGGTGTAGTACCTAAAATCTAGGTATTTCCATGGTCTACACAGGAGATCCTCTCGCATAAAACTTCAGGAAGTCATCATCTGATAACTCTTCTAATGCACAATGTTCCACATGGTTATCTAAACGGATGTTCTGGCTTCCTACAATTAACTGATGTTACAGAAACAGCTGTAAGTCATTGGCAGAGAAGATACAGAACTAAAAGTTTTACTATTTTTCATAATTCAGCAGTACAAAAACCTCCTTCTATATATATATATGGAAAAGTGAAAGAGTGCTTTATAATCCAGAAAACCATATGAAATTACCTTGGTAGCGTTTGATTGTATCTGATGTCAAGTGGATGGAACTTTTCTTCATCAGTTTGAAAAAACAGGGTAGTACTCTTCCTGACACAGTAAGACTGATTTGGTATTCAGACAACTATTAGTCCCATTCCCAGAAAACACATCACCTTTTTTGCAAAAGAGGTTAAACATGAAAGAAATACACATAACAACTCAAAAGAAAGCTATAATTATGGAATCAGAAGTCTTTATTAAGAAGTTTGCACTAGGGACTTATTCCTGCATACTTGGTCCCTGGAATTTCTTCAAACATTGTAATTTCAGAAAAAAATGAATTAAGGAAATTAGAAGAACACCCCCAAGTAATAAAAAAACTGGATACTGCTAAAGTATCCTTTTACTCATTAGGATCTTAGAAGATATGATCACAAAAAGAATTTCCATCCTTACCACTTGCATGATGATATGGAACTCGATTTACAAGTCTAAACTTGGGCCACCACTGCTGCTCCAGCTGAAGGGAACAGGTTAGAGCGAGGCAGTGCTGCACCATGTAGGAAGTAACACACGTGGGTAATTCAGTGCAGAGACTAAGCTGCCCAAAAATCCTCAGCCATTTCAGCTATTAAGCCTAACAATTCTACATTCAGAACGCTGGAATGTTACACTGCCTGAAGTTCTTGGGCCACCAAATCACAGACCATTTCACCTTGACCTAACATTTCTAATGACAGATTTGTGGGAAAAAAAGATCACTACATACAGAATAGACCTGAAGGGCACAGACAAACACAGGGCAGGAAAATGCAACACCAAGTTCTCGGGCATGCTGTATAGTTATCCAAATATCTGATCTGGCCTCTTGCGCTTCCTACCAATTCATAAATTCAGAAGTAACGGTAAGGAATTCCTGTTCATCTTATCTCAAATTCTCTTCTCCAAACGCACAGGTTTAGTGCTGCCCTCCTTTTTTAAACTAAAACCCACAATTACAAAAAATTGGAGTAAATACTGGCGACAGGCCACTTACAGAGAAGAACACAGATCTCTTCTGGTTAACTGCCTGGGAACAGGTTCATTTCATATAGCAAAACCACCTTCTATGAACAAATACTGTAAAAGATGAGCTGTATCCTGAAAAAAAGACTTTAAAAAGAATGGCTAAGTTAAATCCATGGCTTCTTCAGCCAGGGAGAGATTTTTGTCCACAAAGCTCAACACGCACCAGAGTGTGCTACCACCTGAGCTAAAACGCACCACCAGCCTAAGGCTGTGGAGAACTCGGACACGCCTGGTATCCTGCACATACCTTTCACCGCTCTGACAATGCTGACGGACACGAACTAACTTAACTGACGAGACGCTTTCCTTCAGACGCATTTTAATACACTAATATAGAAGCTAAAGCACCATCCTACAAGCTGTGGATGAACAGGGTGTTCCAGGACAGACCCGATCAGTACCAGTGATCATTCTCCGCTGCACTTGCTCAAGACATGTCACTTTACAGAGATGAGCACAAGGCTCGTGGAAGAAGGAGCAAACAGGAGAAGACAGGCATAAATTGTTTTTCAGTCAATTAAGCATACGTGTGGTGAGAGAAGACTCCTGAAATATGACTACACATTTTAATACATGCTTTATAGCAAAATACACTCCAGACAGGAAGTTATTTTACTCTTGGGAGGTAGAGAAAGTAGGTTAGACTTCACTGTGTTTCAGAGTGGCACAAAGAATAATATAAAAGCTTTTCCACCAACACCGAGAGGGATCATCAGGGAAATAAGTACATTGTGATAGTTACACTGTTCAATAACATTTTTGAAAATGTCATCTTTATTTTAGTTCTGGAAAGCTTGCCCTGCTGCCATGGTTGCTTTAGTGTGACTTGTCACAAATAAGGGGGGGGGGGTGGGGGGGGGGGGGGACCACCACACCCCTAACC
>Ga0181612_133058_pt1 | contig 22514 bp, 13 predicted proteins | sample HoacroProtozoa21_FD_119630 | JGI IMG/M metagenome (GOLD analysis project Ga0181612, IMG submission 119630) | Hoatzin crop microbial communities from Cojedes, Venezuel. Combined Assembly of Gp0051906, Gp0051904, Gp0051908
CAAAAAAACAAACCAAGCCCAACAACAAAAAAAAAAAAAAAATTAAGGCAAACAATTTTTTTTTTTGGGGGGGGGGGAGGGGAAACAACCACCCCAAAACCAACAAACAAAAACATTTCTCCATTTAAATTCACCTAACATCCTGGGAAAGTTTTTGTGTGTAGCACTCCAGCCTGTTTTGGAAATTTTAAATGTAATTTAGTAGGCACTTATCTGTACACTGCAAAAATTAAGTACTTATCTGAAGACTGAGAATGCCTGGGAAGTTTATTATCCTGCACATGCTCATTCAGAAAAAGCAGGGACTGATTTTAAAGAGTGTTTAATAAACCTACCCCTACTGATCACTATTTGTTGTTGGGAAACATCCAGAGGCTCCAACCACTAGTAGGCACCATTTGTGCTGGACATCTCTTCTAACTACCTTACAGACAGACAGCCCCAAGGAAGAGCAAAGAAGGAGAAACAACTCCATATGACACAGTAATTAATGCAGACCACAGCACAGCAAACTTAAGGTCTCCTACATCCCAACGATCACACAGATAAGACTATATTCACTCTTCATGGTTCATGCTCATCATATTGCTAGAAAAAAATGTTACTTTTGTTTAATTCTGATGGTGTAAAAAACCAAGATAATTCAAAAAACCCAGAACCATACCAAACCAATGCTCTATCATTTTGCACAATACGCCGTTTTCATTTCCTGCAATACTTGCAGGAGCCTAGTATGCAGACCTGTACGCTTAACACCTTTGGAGGTCAGTATTCTATGCCCATCTTTGGACTTGTCACAGTTCACAAGCAAGCCAACAACATGATGAGGCTGAATGGCCTGTCAGTACACCACAAATTAAATTGAGGATTCAGCTTAATGAATGTGCGGTTCAGCTGGAAGAATTTCCCTACTAAGCTAGTAAACTTGCTTGTATGCAATTTGGTTCAGGTCGTTTCAAATCCACAGCTCACTCTAATTTGAAGCATCCTAACAAAATAAAACAAATTAAAATCAACCCATTGCCATAGAATATTTACTTTTCATCAATCTTTCTTTTCCAAAAGAAAAATGGTTTGTCTGAAAGCTTCTCAGCTACCTCTTGAGAGCTGAACTTCACTCTTCAGGGAGCTGGAATGACTGACACAAGCTGACAGCTTGCCCAGCTAACTTGAGTGAATTCAGCATGCGCTGAAATTGGGAGCAGATATCACTAGCTCCGTCTGGATTTAGTCTGGGGCTGCGGTTAGATGTTCACTACAGAAACAGCAGTGTCACTATCAGATATTCCTGCCCTGGGGCTGCTTGTTGCAACCCCACAGCTCAGTTGGTGGAAAAGTTCGCATGACTCTGTACCATCTGCTTCAGTGCAAAGTCAGCTGGCTTACTTTAAAGAGCCCTTATTGTCAGCTAGAGGCAAATGCTCCACGGCCTTCTCCACAGGGCTGTGCCAAAACTACTTACATCAGGCTTGTAAACTGCCTGCAGTTACGTTTCTGACCTTCCCTTGAGACGTGGCCAAACATACTCCAAAGCTTTTTAAGAGATACAAACTAGGACAAACTAGGACAAAAATTAAGCTCTTGCTTATGAACCTAGCCAAATGTAGAAGGCAGTTCTGGGCTTCCTGACTTGAGGCAGCATTCTAGCATGCTATTCCCAAACAACGTAGGGCCTGCAAAATTTTTTAGACATACAGACACTTGAACAGGTAAACACTGTAGCGAGAAATACAAGGAGCTGCTATTACAACTTCAACTGCCAGACCATGGTAGATGAGATCTTGTTCGCAACAGATGTTGCTTAATTAACCACTGTGTTATCATACTGTAAAGCAATTCATTCATGCTTGTTAAAGTTCTTAAATACATACCATAAAAAAATGAAAGGCATTTGAAGTCAGAACTCACTTGGTATTAGCACAAGTCTAATTTTGCAAAAGTGACTGTTCCACATCTAATTATACAAATAGAAAAATCAATACCAAAACTGGCATGCACTAGAAAAGAACAGCTGCTCAATCCTGCATACTGTAATGTGATTATTTGTGAAGCATTCAAAAGTCATAGATCTAATCCAGGGTCACCTGTCTAAAATAGCTGTATTAGATCTGAAAACCTGTCACTCAGTGGAACTACAATAGTAGCAGAAAAGGAAACCAGCTTCATACTGTGAACTGTGCATAATGAGGATTCTTTTGAGCATGCTTTTGTCTTGTAGAATTACTGGTACGTCATTCCTTCATTTTGTGATACTTCTGTACTGTATGTATTCATCACTGTTTCTGCCACAGTCTAAAAGTAGTCTTCCCTACTATATTCTCACTTCTCTACCACCTCTGCATCACAGGTTTGTTTGTATATAAAACAAATGCATCATGAGTTTCTCCCTCCAAGAGCCTCAAGCAATGGAGCTGGGTCTGGAATTGGTTTTCCTGTCCTCTAGTATTTTTTTATCATGTCAGGACACTTTTGCTCCAAAATATGATAGGAGTTGAAATCTTGATGCGGAAAAAAAAAACCCCAAATGTTTAATTCAGACATCTCTGGTATCTTATGTTTTAATTTACAGAGCCTAAAATTACAATGAAATGCAAACCGGCATAAAACTATGTTTTGAAAAATGTCAAAATGTAACCTTTTGATCATCTGCCATTTTTTCCCCTACTTTCTCGTGGGAAAACTTGTCAAATTCACTCCCTTCACAAATGGTCATGTTTTTGACAAATTTGCTTGCTATGAGGAATATATGTCACGTACAAACTCTAACCAGTTGTACTCAGCGTGAAAATCAGGAGTCGAGTACAGCCTGAAAACTAACCCTGATGAGAAACCACTAATTTCAGTGCTAGAAAAATGTTTTCTTTGACTTCACACTTTTCACATGTAACAGGAAAGTAAGAAAGTATAAATTCCTGAGCTTGTCGTACCATTGTTGTTGCTTAAGAACGTATGGCACATGGTATTTACCTTTACTGGATTTTGGTTGTTCAGAGGAGCCGCCTCCAACCTTCCTCTTTTTCCTCGGAACAGCTGAATTTTTCCTGTCAAAGGTAATAGGACTGTATTGAGGGAGGCTGTTGAATTTCTTTTCAAATTCTTCTTCCAATTTTGCTAAGCTAAAGGGGAAACAAAACCAACCAAATTAAACGTAACTCCGTTTCTGGAGAAGAATAATATATTGTTTAGGAGCACGTGTGCGTATGTACATACCTATCTACACAGAGAAAGGGGGAAAGAGATAAGCGCACACACTGTAAACATCAGACTAGTATATATTAACCCAACTTTGGGATAGGAATGTACACTCCATCTTCTGCATTTCTAACTCAGTAGAAATTGATCATATTAGCTGCATATATTAAAATTAAGAAAAAAAAAAAAATCAGTGTCACACTGGTGACATTTAGCTCTGTTTGCTGAAGATTCGTAGAGGAGATATGCCTGTTCTGTGAGGGCAATAAAAAAAAGACAATAAAATCAATAAACAGACAAGCCAATAAAATAACTTCACATAGAAGTCCTTACAACCAGAACGAAAACAACAATTCAAACCACAATTCCAATCAGAAGAAAAATATTAAACTATTCAACCTTCTGGGCATATTCTAAAACCTGATGCTTTGGGCTGGGAATCAGCTTCGTATTTGTTCTGAGGGATTATATTTGCTCCCCTCATATTTTATTTGTTCCAAGACAAAAATGCAACTAGCTCATGCTTTCATGAAACCCAACACCCCTCATACCTCAGCCCAACCTGAATGACCGTAATTAGCTTTACCTGCAACTCAGGAAATCCACAGACATGGTGCTGTTGCTCCTAACAGCCAGATGAAAACAAATCACTCCAATGGGATGGTGTGGCATGGCATTGCTGGCTGTAGTGACTACGCTGTCTGCTAGAACAGCGTGCTTATACAAAATTTTTGCAGCCAGGCAGGAGTATAGGAAGGAATTGCATTTTAATGAAAGGCAATGTGCACAGCTAGGCAGATTATAAACAGCACCATCAATGACAGTGAAAAAACGACATTTTCTACTCGTCTTTAATTCTGTTTGCTGCGGAAAACCTGAGCTTGACAAAAGTTGGCATGACCGTTGGAGGAATGGCCCCTACGTACTGTACACTTGGAATTATCACAAGAAACCTGATGTTTCTCTCTGCTCTCTGAAGCAGCACTTAAAAACTTGCACCCTGAAAGTTTTGGTACACAGAATGATGCTTCATTTTATCTCTGTAATCATTACTCCTTAAGGTAAGCAATCTTCCATCTTAAAATACAGCCCTGGGTCTTGGCTGACTGGATGCATGGTGGGGTTTGTTTGTGTATGTGCATGTTTTGTTTTGTTTTTATATCACAAAGGTATCTGACATTAGTGGTGCTCAGTACTGCCACCTTTCTCTTTCATGCGGATATTGCCTAACAACCACAAGCCAATTCTCTGCTCTGACAGCCGTCATGCAATTCCACCCTCTGCCCCAGCTCCTCTCCCGCTGCCTCTTGCCACTTGCCTTGGCTCCTGCCCCAAGGGCACAGAAGAGGCTGGAGCTCTAATTAGCAAAGACCTACCCTGAAGTCAGACGAGCTGCCATCCTGGCAAGTAATTTATAGCCTGTGCGACACAGAGGCAGTGGAGAGTGCTATCACTATGCCAGCGATTAATTATTTAAAAAAATAAAATAATTCACATTGTCATGAATTTTCAGAGCATCTCACAAGCCTAGTTAGACACACGTAGCTAAGCTGAGGTCTTCATGCTGTACAGCCTCGTCCTGCCAGGAGATACGTGCAGGCAGAGCACTGCTCAGCAAAGGAGTGGGCTGCACATGGAGAAAGCACACTTGACAGGGACCACTGGGGAAGTGTGGGCAACTACTGATGGAGAAGAACGTAAGAGTACACGGGGAGAAAGACATTATTGCAAAGGGGTGAGGACCCTCCCCCCCTACACACACAAACAAAATGAGGCTGAAAGGTGATGCTGAAGGCAGCAGAGTTAGGAGGAGCAGGTACAGGTAAAACCAGCTCTTCAAGTAGCCAGAAGATGAAGTAGGTGCAATGAACAGGGGTAATGGATACCTTCTCCTGCACATACACTCCACAAATTACCGATTCTGCCTTTACAGAGTTCACTAGATAATATTCATTAATGACATGACTTAATCAAGACACAAGATGGGCAAATACGTATTTCTCCCATCCAACCAGCTAATTATGGGAGAACAGTTATTTGTTGAATGAATTATTTACACAACTTTCCTAGCTACTTTGAATAAATCATTCTTAACTACATTCTTCTTTTTCTAGGAGATGCATTCAGTTTTCACACCACTGTGCAGAAGTTTTCAACCTTTCAATTTAAATTTTGAAAATATGTACTAAACTTATGTACAATGCACTAAAAATACAAAAAGTGTTTCATTAATTTTTCTTGACTATTCCAAGCAAACAAGAATTGGAGATTTTCATCACTTTAACATCTTTGCTGTAAAGTGAGCTGCAGCTAAATTTCATGTAGGCTAGGTTATAAAAAAAGGCTACTGCAAGCCTGCACAAAAGAAACACATTACAATTTTAAGCATGAAGTGGGGAAAATTTACTCCTTTTTAATTCATTTTCACTCTCGGAATTCAGATAACTGGAAGTCTTCAAGAAATTGCAAGTTAAGTCTAAATGGCTAAGCAGATTAAACAACTACGTCTGCAGTTAAATATATCTGTCATACTCTGACAAAAATTGTTATTCATACACTAGACAAGTAATTGTGTGGCCTTGCTAAATTTTAATACATTTGTAATCATTCGTTATTCTTCTGATATATTTAATTTCTTCATGGTGTATAAAAACAGTTTAAATATCTTGTCTCTACAATGAAAAATTGTATATTTATCATAATTATTTGCCAATACTGGCACATTGTTTACTCTTCCTCTATAGGCAATCTCTCCAAGTGGGCAAAGAGATCTATTATTTTTAGTTGTACTTCTATTTATGCTGATTGAACGCCTACACAGAACTTTAAATACTGCTTCTGAAGTGCTCTGAAAATATAAGTAACCCTCTTCACCACCTCTTAAGCAGGTAAATATTGCACTTTTTTTTTTTTTTTTACAATTGAGCAAATAATGTCATTCAAATCTGTTTAAAGTAGTGTAAACCTGGAAAGATCTCAAAGGAATTACTTTTATATATAAAGAACAGGCATCTAGAGCATGACTCAGCCCAGTAGGGTTTCTAATTTTCAGGAATTCTGATTAATTGTCGTTATTTGGGTGTTGGATGCAGTTCACTTCGCTACAATGAGGAGGACTCACTCATAAGTTACCAGCTTGGCCTAACTAAAACTTTGAACAGTGTTAAGCCACAACTTACCCAAAAACAAACTCTTCCTTTGGCTTAGTTTTTTTCAGTTTTTTGTTCCCACTTGTCCCACTTTGGGAAAAAGCCCAGTTTTCTTCATTCCAGCATCCTTCATGATCTGAGGAGTTGCCTTTTCCTGAGCTTCTTTTTCCTAGGATGAAGTCAGAAAATTGTTTCTCATCTTTAGAAAAATATGCCAAAACAAAGTGACCTCAGAAGGAACTTGTGTACCTATTCAGTACTGCAACTTACGATCCCTGACCTTCTTGAAGGGGTTACAAAACATTTATTCATTTATTTTAAACTGGATAATGACAATATTGGCAACTGTTTGCTCCCACCAGGATTTATACTACCTCTAAAGTCAGAGGTAGTATATATCTCTCGAGGTATAAAGGAGGAAAAAGAGATGAGTAGATTTACAGTAATAAACTTCCCTAAATTACAAAACATATTTTTCTTTTCTGTTCTAATTACACATATAAATCTAATAATTAGAAAAATACATTTGAAGATATCTCATCGAAAGCTTCCAGAAATTATCTAAGTTTTTCCTTCCACAAGTTAAAGGGTTCTCTCTCACCACCTACAGCAAAACTAACAACTAAAGCAAAAACACAACACGTTTGCCTCTTGTAAGACTAAGAACCACGCTCACAACCACAAGAATTGTTTATACAGAAACAGGCTAATTGTTCACGGTTACATACAACACAAGCCCTGCATACGTCAATCAGCAGGCTGACAAATTAACCAACAAAGCCTTTTGTCAAAAAGCTGAATCTCAGATCAGGAGAGAAAAAAAGGAAGAGATTAAGAGCTTGTGAGTCAAGCAGAAACACAGATGGCAGGACTAGAGAAGACCTGCTTTGGACCCTGAAGTCCACCCCCTCCACCTGCCCCCAGCATCTTAGGTGACCAGACACAGCACTCCCATCACACACTGCTCAGACTCCAGCTTAAACACAGACTTCTGATCTTCCTCCCACTCCACGCAGGCTTTTGTGGTTCATGCTGTAAATGAAACACTCAAAGCCACATACCTCTGTCCACGTTAGCGCGCAGAGATGTGAGCATGCCCTCTGACACCAGAGTTTTATAAAGAGCACCTTTGCAAGATCTTTCTGATTTCCTGGAGCCGCAGGTTTCTATCTTTTTAACACAGTCACTGTCCTCAGTTTTGACCTGTTCCGGTAAGCTTTGGGGTACCACCTCCTCTGTTGGGGTCAGTGGTTCCACTTTAATGTTACCAGAAGCCTCACAGGGTACCTCCTTGCTGGCTACAATACTAAGGAAATCGGGAGGCTTCGATTCTTTGGTGGTCTCTGGGGGTTTCTCCTTTGATATTTTCTTCTCTTTTGATTTCACTTTTTTCTTTGGTGATTTTGTATCCAACACACTTTCCTTCACATTTGGGACAGGGCGGGGTTTTTTGCGGGGCGTTTCCGCCAGTCTCTCAGCACCCCAGTCTCCCTTTGCAACGGCTTCAATTGTATACATTACACTTTCAATGTCCGACTCGGAGGACTGCCTCTTTTTACAGGGCTTCTTGGGGGTGGATTTTTCATTTGTGTGCCGGTCCAACTTATTTTTTTTCTTTTTCTTTTTTATCTTTTCTGGCTTTAGCCCGAGGATATTAATGTCAGCCATTGAAAACTCTGGACAATAGCACATGGGATCCTTTGTGTCATCATTTGTCTCAAAAGGATTGCTCTCCATTGCAAGACTAGTAAAATCTCTGCATTTTGCAGTTTCTGATTCCTCAGCTTTTGTCTCACCCTGGTTTTGCATTTTCTCTATCTCCAATTGTTCTGCTTTTCCTTTACAGGAGTCTTTAATTGTTGTTTTCTCCAGTTCTACTCCAATTTCCTCTGGAATGTCCCTTCCCACACCTTCTGACGCTTCCACTTTTGTTCTCCCAGGTTCTTTTACTGCTTCTGAAGCAAGGCACATCTAGAACGAGTTTAAAAATAATCCCATGAAACCACCATCAACTGTTAACATTACTTACCCATATGAACAAGAGCATTGCACAGGGAATCCCTCTGGCATCTTCATTCAGGAAAGCAAACTGTGCTAGAGGGCAGTACTGAGAACACAGTGAAGCCCTACGGAAACTGATGCGACATGATGATGGCTAAGAGCTAGAATAAGGCTGGTGGGTTCTACCGCTCTAATCGGAGAAGACTCCCAACAGACCTCAGTGGTGTTTTCATAATCCTTTTAAGTGCCTTTTACATAACCTAGAAACCCACTGCTAGACTGATTTGCAGAATACCCTAAGTGCAATGGAACAATATGGCATCTCTCACTATGCCCACAGACAAGTTACTTGAAATCTCACATCCATATCCCCTTCAGCTCCCAAATGTCCCCATATATAATTCTTTCCTCCGTTTTCCAAATGGCCCTCAATCTCAGTAATCAAAATTATCTTCTTTTACCTGAATGTGCAAAATAATTCAGAAGTTAGTAAAAAAGTCTTCCAAATCTTTCTTCTCATGTCACAGACTTACTTTGCAAAGAACTGCAAAGCAGTAGTGGTTGCCATGGTTATCTCCTCCTCATATGGTTTGAGGAACAGAGATATTCAAAAAAAGAACTGTAAAAAGCTCCTCCAGCTGCCATGTTCCTGCAGCACTGACTTGGGAGATCCTCTTGGTTTTGGATCACCTGCAAGCTACGCTGACACTGCTACAGAGGGTAGTCCTTCACAGCATCAAGTAGCTGCCCTTGGGAATATACGCTTTCTTCTTCTTACTCTCCCTCTCAAACCCCCCAAGCTGAATTCCCAGTGCTATTTTATTTTTAAAACAAATGTCAACCAAACAGCCACCTGGAGCAAAAGCAGATGAAAGAGGCTTGCTTTGAACCAGATGTCAGGAGTTTCCCTATCCCACAGCTCAGCCCATGGGCCATGTTGTCAGTATGGCTGTACCCTCCAGATCACTGGGTTCTCTTTAGGTCAGCTTTAGATTTCTCATATCGGCAAGGAATTTTTTCCTTGCCATCTAAAAATATCTCTTACACCAATATATGTATGAGCATAACACCAATGATAGAATGCTTTGTAGTAAGCTTCCAGAATTCTTGCTGCACAGGGTAGGAACTCCTGATCTGGCTCAGGTCAAGTGAGGATGAGCACTGGAAACACCAGAGCTTGGGCAGCACAGTGTCTATTAGCAAGCAGGTTAAATTATGCATGGGAGAACCCCACCACTATGCTGAGGTGGGCTCTTGGTACCAAGGTACATCGGTGACTTTTTTATTACATTGCAATGCAAACACAGCCTGTGATTTTCGAAAGCTAAAGATCAAACTTGAAAATGCAACTCATTGGACAGTAATAACAGTTTGTCAATTAAACACACACACCCCTTGCCAACTGACTCTTTTTTTTTCTTTATACCTTTGCTGCTTCTGCAGTAGCCAACAGTTCAGAGGGCTACGGGTGTAGCTACAAAAAAGCGACTTATGTTGTTTTGTGAGCTCTAAATAAACTTGCAATTCACAATCTTTAAGATTGGGAGAGCTTAAAAAAAGCAAGCTTAGAAACAAAAGAAATACAACATTTCAATAAGAGGCCATTGGTTTTAACTGTTCCCAGAAGGAGGACCTGCTGAGAGTATCACAGCAGAGTTTCCACAGAAGTTGTTGTTTATTCCCCACTTCAAAAAGCAGTAGGCAAAAATAAATGAAAGTAACTAACGAACTTTAAAGGGTATTTGTAATGGCAATGGCCTAATCTGAGTAACAGACTAACCCAGCCCTCTCTCTCCACTCCTTGTGTCTCCCTGGCCAAACCAAAGAGTCACAACCCCAAACCGTAGAACAAGGAATTGAAACAATTTCAATGGTGATTGGAAAGTCCCTTTCCCACCAGGGACTGCTACCTCTTCTCAGCTGCAGCACAGAATCTTAGAAACCTCGAACTGATGGCTAGTCTGGGGAAACCTTGACTTGTGGCACCCCAGCCATGATCATTTATGCTTCTATAAGCAACACTGTAATTAGAACCGTAGCACTGTTCTGCCTTCCAGACTTTGGCAAACAACATCATTAATTTCTCCGCCCCACTGCACCTGTGGTAATTAATCATCAGTATTTTGATATTACCTCTGCCAGCTGAAATAATGCGGATGTTCCACACTGCTTTGTTAAATCAGCAGGGCATGAATGCGATGTACTTGAGGAAATCTAAAGAAAAAAAGAAGGTGGAAAAAAGAAACATTATTTTACCAGCACAACTTATATTTTTACCACACAGCTTTTGAACAGATTATTTCCTCTCTTCCAAAAATTCATTTGTAAGATTATATACTGAAAAAGAAGTGCAGACCTGCACGTGCTGTTATAAACAAAACCCTGCTCCACCACTGATCTGGTGGATAATACCACTGGACACTAAAAGGTATTTGCAGATTTGGGGATCTTGTCAGGACTTTCTTCAAAGAGCAGGATGAACTGAAGCACATGCTCTCTCACACATAAACAGACTCCAGTGGCTAAGTACGAATCTACACCAGCATGCAACCCACCTATTGGTGGTGTTTTTTTAAGGTTTAGTTGGACATCTGATTGCAAAATCATTTCACTGTCATAGCTTAAGAAGGTTACTCCTGTCAGGCTATGGCACTGCCTGTTGGCGTCCTATTGGACTCCTATAAAAGAGATCCTATGAAACCACAGTGTAGCAGGAGCCCTCAAGCCTTCGGTAACCTTTACTACTCCTCTAGAGTATGGGAGGCTGTCTGGCAAGCAGGTAGCCGATTATTCTCCCAAATCTTTTTCCTGTATCATGTTGTGATTCTCTTCAATACTTTCGAGTGTTTTGTATCAGTTTTGAGCTAGGTGCAAAGAAATGATCTGTTTTCTAAAGAAATTTAAAGGATCAGTCTCAGGACTGGCCACTAGTATGAAGAAGAAAGTGTTCTGTTTTTAAGGACATACGCCATAATCTTGGTTCAGGTTTGCAGGTTTCTTATACCTGCTTCCTTAGAAAGAAGGCAAGTTCCAGGGACTGAGGAACTAAAGCATTCACAACCTTTCAGCTCCCCCTACCCTCCCAAACTTAGTTTTCACTGCTCTCAGCCAACACGGGCCCACAAAGTTGATTTTGCAGAAATCAACCCATTGTTGCCGTAAAGGAAACAGACAAAAAAGGTTAACCACACTATCTCTGTGTCTCCTGGAAGCTGCAGCTCTTCACAGCATCTCCCAAGCTCTGACCACTACAGCTCAAGTCCCCAGACGCCGCTTACAGCCAAACATTGCTTGTGCTGTTCGTACTCCGCGGCAGCAGTGGCGGCCTTGCCTTGTGGGGTGACGCGTGCTCCCACCACCGCCTCCCTTCAACCTCGTGCCTCCGCGCTGAAGGCTGAAGACAAAGCACGCATTTAGGCACAGCAAGAGGCTCAGCAGAGCAGAGCAGATCATCAACAGCCTCCCAGGCTTCAGACTGCAGAGCGACTGCTCCAACCATTTTTAGAAACTTTGAAATTCTCAGAATTTTTTAGAAAAATCGTTTAACCCACTTCTGCATTTTCTTTTATCACCATCTGTGAAATACTGTGAAATATCAGACAGGAAGGCATAGGGAAGGAGGGGAGGGGGAGGAAAGAAGATAAAATTGGTTAGTGTACATAGGAGAGAGACGAAAGAAGAGCCGAGCAGTGTGGTGTGCTGAAGCAGACAGGCCCTCAGGCGCCAGACCCCTGCCACGCCAGCAGCATGGAGACAGCAGTCCAGTCCCCTCCAGCACACAGCATCTGCGGTCTGGAGTTGCAGCAGCATGGCACAGATGTCTGCCAAGTGAACCTGCAAACTTAGGACACCCTCGAGGTGGTAATGAATACCCTTTATTTGGGATGCTCCAAACCAGGTCCTGAACTGCCATATGAAAAGTTAAACTGAATCTGTCATTTTATTTATCCAATTACAATCCGGTATTACAGAGATCTCAGAAATTGAAAAAAATCACTAGCACTAACATCCTACAACAGCCAGAGGCAAGAAGGATGTACTTAGCACAACTGCCATGCTTTTCTCAGTTTGAATCAGAGCCTTTAACATTCATTTTGTATATTAAATTAGGCTCGCAGGAATCCATTTGAGCAATCACTGAGAGAGAGATCACAGAAACCTGTCCAACGTGCAAACGTCAGGCTGCCAGACACAGCTTCACTTTTTCTGCCAACTGCAATACAAACTCTGCGCTCCTGTGGACAAGCACCTGTCCTTCCCCCAGATTAGGGCCTTCACAAGCTTCACAGTCACATCACAACTTCTAACGACGACTTCCAAAAGTCAGGCTGGGCTCAGCAACAGCCTCCCTCCGAACACCACTACTCAAAGGCTGCTGCTGTCCTGTAACAGAGGACACCTCAAAAACTTCTGGTGTCCTTGACTAAGTCTTCCAGGCCTTTCTGCTGTCTTGGGGTTGCAATAGTCAAACACCCTTACAGATCACTGACCACAGCCAGGTGTAATCACCCTTGCACAGGCACTGCTGACAGCATAGCACACGCCCACAAACTCTGCTGCTGTCAAGGACTGCCTGCAGGGTAAAGCAGGTTTTCTTCCACTCATTTAAATTCCTGTAAAGTCAGATAGTAGCATTACTATCCACAGACAAGACATAAAATACTTTTGTTTCAGTGCTCCCAATCTGTCTTTTTTTCCCCGAGAGGGATTAACCTCATTGGCAAGAATATATGGCTGGATGCCACTCGAGAGGATCCAGAGAACCATCTTCATCATGGAACTAGGAGGTGATTTTTTTTTGGGGGGGTGGGAAGCATACTAGTAGGGTGCTAGCATCCTCCCTTATTTACCCAGAATGCAGCATGTATCTTCATCTTTCAATTGTCAAGAGCAATATTTGCACATCAAGTCTCCAAGATTTTCAAGTGGTTCATACATCTCAAAGGGGAGACCTCTACAATATATATTTAAGACTCACAGAGAATTTCTAGGACTGCTGGGAAACCTGATCTAGTATTCTTCATTACTGCTGCTGCTGACAGCTGCTAATTTCAGAACTTAATACACTGCTTCAACCTCCAGCACTTCATACAGATTCCTTATGATCTCAAAGTCTACTTTTCTCTTCCTATTCTTGGTGCCGTTCAGCAATGCACCTTCCAGTCCTTCTATCAAAGCTTTACTTTTCTGAATCACGGTATTCAGCTCCTCATTAAGAACACTGTTGTCTCTTGACTTTGCTGTTGTCCTGAGCATTGTTTTTATTACAGTTACAAGACCATTTTTCTTAAAAAGAAGCATCATTTTTTCTGTGTGGTCTCCAAGAAACTATGCACATTAAGAAGTGTTTATGAAAAGCTAGGTCCCTTGGGCCACTGCAACTGTCTAATTCTCTTCTTACTCCATAATTTGTGCACCTGGAAATACTAAAATTGATGCTAGAGCAAACCTTATACAATTCATACGTTTCTGGGGAAAAGATACACACATCTTCCCACTGTGATGCCAACGGGTGTAACTTTACCTCTGCCAGCTGGAAGAGTGCCGACTTCCCACAGTGCTTTATTGGCTCAGACCTTGACAACTGGGAAGTATTTGATGAGATCTAGGTTTCAAATGAACAGAGGAGAAAATATTTCAGTGGGACACAGGAAAGACAGAAAGGAACAGAGAAAAAGAATGAAGAAGTAGTTAGTTGAATCAGTTACTTTTAGATCCATCTGGCAGAAAGCTGTACTTCAGACAGGCAATCCCATCCAAAAAACATTTAACATGCATTTAGAAGTCAGCAGGATACAAGCAAATACAGAATTTCTACCTTAGACTAGGCTCATGGATTCTTTTCTGTGTTTGTACCATCCACAGCTACTATTCTGTCGCTCCGCGTGGTTTATGTTTGTTTTATATGACTAAGTGATAAAGACATACCTGTTGCTTAAAAACATGAACTGTGCTGGTCAAGGTTAAAGAAAAATCTCCCAGAAAGCCTGGGCAGCATTTCCCATTTGGTTAGATATAGAGGAGGACCATTTGTCCTCACAGGCACTGGTTGTTTCACTTTCTTTAGTTAGAAAAAAAAAGACAACCTTATGCCTAGAGATCAAATCTAGCCTTCTAAACAGATGTTGGTGTGCCAGCACCAGCACTAAGTAAGTAACTACCACTGCACATCAGGGAATGGCTTTTGCAGCCAAATTTTTCCTGACCTGCTTCCAAGTGCAGCACTAACAGTTCACCAATGCAAGAATTAATCACTATTTCTCATGTTTGGTCATCTTTGGCATGGCATTACATGGTAGTATGTGACCTGGAAGCCTTGAAAAGCCCTAAGATTAGAGACAAGACCACCAGTGTTTCTGTGGCACCTAATCACAAAAATCACTCTGATGACCATGATCTTTCAGATGCCAAAATTATCAGCTTAGCCTTTCTCTTTACATTTAATGTCTTTCTTTTGAACTAGATTATTTGAAGAGTTTAGCTTTCAATCGTCAAGGACATTCACTACATACACACATAGCCCTACCCCACCAAAATTCAGAACACCCATTTTACTGCAAGCTATTTAAAATATGGTGACTGATACCTGAATGCGTACTATTAATAATTTTTAATATTAAACAAAAATAATTCAAAATCCTAGTTTTTGCTCTGATAATAGTTCAGTGAACCTGCTCAGGACTCCACCGGAGTTAAGCGGGTCTTCTTCACAGGAAGAGGGCCTCAACTTTTTATCTTTCTACCGTTCTAAATTCTCAGCTCAATGATTTTTTCAGTGCAATATGAATGGCAGAAAAGGGACAGAAAAACACTCACACACATAAGTATAACCTGAGAACATGCAGGCATATCTTGCCTTCCTGATGTACAATGTGAGGAAAGAGTAAGGAATTTTGTTTTAACAAGAGAATGGGTGCTCGTAACAAAATGCAAGCAAGATCCTTGTAGTACTAATAGAAAGAAAGGAAGCCAACATTTCACTTCAGCAAAAAATTTCTCTTCATAGTCAAGAAAACAAACAGCAAGAGACAAACTTAGAACTCATTCTGCTGAAGTTGCTGGCCAAACACCTGAAGTAAGAGGATGGCTGATCCATCAGCTCTCAACGAGATGAGAGATCTCATTCCCCATCTTAACACCACTTTCCAGCTTTAATTAGAATAATCAGAATAATCAGAACCTGCAGTACTACAACCACAAATAGCCCTTTCTTACGTAGAGGTTTAACTTGAGGATCATTACGACCAAATTATTATCTTTTATTACAATGCATGTCAGCATTTTAGCTACTGTATTACATTCTAGTTTGCATAAGAAGCATGTGCCATGGTACCACTTTTTCATCTCCCTCCTAGAATACACATTTAATTTCAACACAGATATTAAATAATTGCAGTATATAGGCAAACAGCAAATGTTTGTCTATCTTATGTAACGGCTTTACCTGGGAAGATTACAGCTTTATCTAGGGGAAATCTGGAAGAGAAAATGCTGACTAGTCTCATGCCACCGATTTCAAGGCATTTTGACCAAAATTTTTTGATTCAAAAATTCCTGTTCAGCATGGAAATAAACAGAAAGAGTTGCCTGCAAGCCAGCTCAGAGTGCGTATGTGAGAATACAGCAGGGACAAAATCATCCTCAAGCATGCATTTTTCTTCAATAATAGTAACCTGCTGGACTAGCGAAGAAAATTCCACCTTGTTGCATGCTGCATGCGATTGCTTTTTTGATTAAGTCACCTAGAGAAAACTTCAGAAAAGCAGCTCGAAGTGAAGAGTTTGTGGGTTTTGGCTTCATCTTGTTTTTAAGATGGGTAAACTTGCAGTTATATTGCTTCCACTCTCAGGAAGCATTTTCTTTGTTTAGTAACAGATGAGAGTTTAGCTAAGTAAATCTAAGAGGTATTTGTGTTTCTTCTCCATGAAGCAGCCATCACCATCTGTTCGCATTTGCCAAACACGCATCCAGTAAGACCAAGAGAGCAAGGGGTCCCATCTGCTCTGCTTCCCTCACATGGCAATGAGGATGACGACAACCAGCCCATGTGAGCAGACAGCTTGCAAACAGCCACCGCACCAAGGAACACAGCCCACTGCTCAGAAATCACTGGCCTATATAAGGGCTTTCCATGAAGGTACAAACGAGAAGGACAAAAGTAGGGCCAAGTATTTCCAAGATCAGAGCAGAATGAGAAAGCCAAGCGTGTAACTTGGCAACACTCCAAAATTTCAAAACACTCTTGTGAGAACGTCACACCATCTTCAAAGACCTCCAAGGCGCTTGCTGCAACACCTGCAGGACCCAACGAATTACTCCCGTGATTTTCGTTATCTGTTGTGACAAGTCATTGGGCAGGCCTCATTAGCCATATCCTCAATAGATTTAATTGAAGACTACAGCACTTGGAACAGACAAACAGATGAAAGGCTAACCAAGGCTGTAAAGAAGAAAGAATCCCATGCTGTGTCTACATCCACTGAGCTGTTTCTGAGTGACAGGGGACTTGTACTCCTGGGGTAAAGGTGTCCATTTTAAATGGCAAGTCTACTCAATGGATCGCTGTCTTCACAAAGAGGAGGCACTCTTATTCACCCTGCTGCAAAGGCGGCGAAGAGAAAGGGAACATATGAAGAACACCCAGCCAGAACCAAAACTGAGCTGGGACAGTTGCCAAAAGTCTCCAGGCACATCAGACCACAGCACACTTCGCATTTCTTCACAGGTCTACTTGGCTACTGGCTAAATGACTACTTTCTCTCCCTCTCTCTTTTCTTTTGTAGCACTGTACGTTGCTGACAGCAGCCTACTGCAAATTGCTTACCACTTGTCGCCTTCGTTGGCGTGGCGACCCCATAACTTAGCTTACTAAATGCAGTAACAAGTTCATATAGACAGGACCCAGTAAGAAGTCGCACTGTAAGGAATGGGATTTTTGCCAAACTTGACAAAGACACCCTGTGCAAATGAAAGCCCTTAGATTTGAAAGAGCACAAGTTGCTTTAATAGCGGGGGGAGAAGGCTTAAAGAGGTTCTGTGGCATGCTCAATACTTTCTCCTAGAACAACCTAAATGAAATCAGGCTGCAGTCTTAAAAAAAAAATGCCATTTCTCTATTGCTATAGAAAAAACCTGGTGTTAGTCACTGCCATTAAGGTTTCACAACAACAGTATAACAAGAGGAATAACGATGGCCAATAAGGCTTGGTTTTTTTTTTGTTTGTTTGTTTTGTTTTGCTGTTTGCTTTTCCAGGTTTCTGTCCCTTACTACCAGACACTGAAAAAACAACCAAAAAATACAACCCCCTCCAGATTGCATGTATTTTTACAAGATAGAGATTATTAACACTGATTTAAAAACTGTCCTCTCCAGCTTCTAAGCACCTCTTCTACCTAACATTTTATGACTCATACATGCACTCCAATGTGCCAGATGAGCTGGCTCAGGGTAGTGCTATGCAACTCAATGCACTGTCACATCCGTATGACAATTCTCAGGTTTGTCATCTTGTTGTTTGTTCAATTAGGAGAGGAAATGATTTTAGTTTCTGTGAAATTTTGAGAAGTATGGCTAAGTCACATTTTACATGACAATTTGGAAATGCTGTACTAAAGGCAATTCATACCCTATTCAACTCTGCAGATACCGAAAATTGCTGTTTAATTAAAATGTAAGATGGCTAAGATTTTTTTGAAACTAAGTTAGCAGATTCACTCATGCAGTATTTTGCAGTAAAAATTCACAAGAAATGTTCTCCAGCTTGTATCTTTTACTTGGTTTAACAGGTTGGCTTCAGCACATGGCTTCATCCTACCTAATTCCACTAATTTTCTCAAAAGAACTTTCCAAATTCACTCGTAACTTTAAAAAAAGGTGGCACATATGAAAACATCCTCACGATTAGAGATATCAACTCTAACATATCTTTTATAGGGGTGTTTTGCAGTCATGTATTGTATGGCACCCGAATCAGTAAATTGTTTTTTCTTAGCTGGACCTCATAAGAAATCGAGGCCCACCCTAGCCAAGCTAAAAACACTACACAATTAGCTTAACATTTAACAGAAAGAAACGTGTTGTATGTAGTGAAACCTCTGTAAACACACAAGAATAACAAACAGGGTATCTTTTCATCCTTTTATGTTCCTCCACGACAGCACCAGCTCGATTTCCCCATCTCTTCAGACACATCCTGAATATACTTTTAGTATGTAACTGATTCTGCAAGCAGTACCAGACTCCCCCAAACGGGCAAGAAGAGTATATGTGTGGAAAGTCAATTAACAGAGATACCTTAAACACACAGGAGAAGAAATTCTTACAAGCAATCCTTAAGAACTCCAAATCTTCAATACGTGGAGGAAGATGGATAGCTTATGTACTTAGGGGTAAGTTGTAGGCTTTATAAGTCATCACCTAACAATGCTGTTACATGTCCTTGTAGCTGTTGTGATAAGCTTCCTCTGACCTGCAAGTTTATTTTCCAAAGCATTCCTGCCTCTAAGGCAGTTGCTACACTGCACTGCTGCAGCCTCTTCCATAGACAGTACACATAGTGTCATTTCAGAATGTCTTGTCTTTGTTTTTTTCCTAGATGTAAATTAAAAGGCCATTTGGAAAAAAAAGTCTGCAGTAGTCCTTTGGTATAAAAGGCCAGGTAATGTTCACAAGCCCAGTACCTTTTGTGCATGCTACAGCTGGTAGGATTGGTCAATGTCTCTTCAAATCACTAGTCATTTCCCCCACGATTTTCTTTACACAATGCTGTCATGAATATAAACATCTGCTGATGGGAATCCCTTCTGAGACAGGGTGCTCAGCCATTCAGCGAGGACTCCTACTGGTTCCTTGCTTCCTCCCATCCTCCCCTCCCACATTTCAGCCATTATACCTCAGCAAACTGAAACAAGGCAGACTCCTCAGTTTGTTTTACAGCTCCTGGGACTCCAGGCTGTGATGTGCTTGAAGAGATCTGTCAGGAAAACAATTATTTCTGTATTACCTAACTCTTCAGTTTCAACATCAAACGTCAACACCCTAAATTTCTGATCCCTCACACAGAGAGACTCCTAATACTAAGAGCATGCAAACCAGTCCCAGCATACCCGTAAAAGAACAGTATCTGCTTTCCAGGTAACACATACATGGGTGATTCGTGAAATGGTGATCCTGAACTACTTTTCACAAGGAAAATATCTCCTATGATCAACAGGACAGGCTAAGACTTTTTTGAGGGGCTTTTATTTACTTTCTGATATGTCAAAAGAGGGTTGGCAGCAAAAACTTAATGCTATACTGTATTTCACAGTTCAGTAAAAGATGTGAGACTGCTCAATGGTGGTGCTGACAGCACCAATTGCTACTTAGCAGCGAAGATAAGGGTGGACAGGGACACAACACATGCGGGTACTCTAGGAAGAGATATCAGATCCATCCCAGACATCAAGGGAACTGCATTTTATAGTGTTTAACTTGTGTCAGTTATTTTTGTTGCAAACGACACCTCTGATTAATGTTAAACCTTGGTAGAAGTATCAATTATTTTGTCATTGACACACATACATGCACTGGTTAGATGCAGCCTCACTACAGGCTGTTTAACATCCTTGAAAATTAAGACTAGCTACTGGGGAAGACAACCCTTTTTAAAGAAACCCACCTCTGCAAACTGAAACAACGATGACTTCTGACAGGCTTCTGTAGAATTAGTTGCATCAGACGGGCAAGTACTCGGGGAAACCTGAAACAAGGAATGTGCAGAGTAAAACCTCAAAGGTGATTCTTTCAAGCTAAGAACAACAATAAGCAAAATGAAATACCAGGCAGCAATAACAAGAAGTAACATTTAAGAGAAGACAGGCAATCTAATATTTCACAGTCCTGGACATGTTAAATCACTTTTATAGATGAAAACATAGTTTAGCAGCCATTTTAATCCATTCCAAATCATCTACGAAGAAAGATCGCAAAAATAGCATGGATTTTTTTTTTTCTTCTATAATTCCAAACTTTGCAAAAGAGTTTTATGCAACGGAATACTAAACTGATGATACTGGGCTCCACACACAACTACCTTGTACTGGTGATGCAATCAACAGTGCTCTATCTGTAATTTGTACTACCATTCTGAATAAAAAAATTACTTTTTTAGAAACTAAAAAAAAATAATTTCTGAAGACACAGAGCTGCTAAGCGACAGAAATACTTCTTAGAAAAATAATCCTCCATCACCTACCAGCATGAAAAGAAGTAGTTAAGGGTACCACAAGCCTAAAATTGTTCAAATAATGTTCCTAAACATCCATTTAGGAGTGCTTATGAGAAGCTGTGCAAGAAAGAGTCATAACTTCTGAAATCAGAATACAAAGAAACCACTGTTCAAAAACTACAGCCTTATTTGAATTAATACAGAGCTTAGCCATACTACTATTCTTAGCCAGAAATGCATTAAGCATCATTCTATACAGGAATTGTATCAAACATGTCACATTTGAGTGTAAAAGATTTACATGTGTAACTCCTAGAAGCATGAGGTACTGTTAGAATAAAATAAAGTATGTAACATGGCTTACAGGAAACAGAAGAATGGAATGAGGCTTTGTGGGATTTCAGGAAGAGTAATGGGATGGCAATTTTTTTTCCCCTAACAACTTTTAATTTTTCCATGAAATCTCAGTTTATTTAAAACATTTTGATGCAAATGTGCTTTTTCTCTTACTTATTACCAAAACAAGTACAGAAATAGCCGTTATTAGCGAATGCACACATGAGATTTAGCCAGCAACTGCATCTGTTGCCTGTAAGCACAAAGCACCACAGAATAGCCAGGCCTACAGCACATGTGGTTTGCACTGCTGCTCCTGCTGCTGTTTGTCCAAGATGCTTAAGCAGTGCAGCAGCACCCGTGGCATTTGTTTCAGGAACCTGCTCTCCATACTCCCCTGAAAACACCAGATCCAAGTGTAGCAGCCCACACACCAAGGGAAGCTACATCACATGACAATTTGCTTACATACACAGTCGAACTCGTTTCTTCCCTGCCATCAAACCAAGCAGTCACAGTGCCTCCTATGTTCTCTGCTTCCGTTATGTTTACTAAACACCAAGCAGGATATTTTATCAGCGTACTATGGCGGTATACCAACCCAACGGGTTATAAAGAATGTATTTTTAATGCTTGTCCTGTGCGTTTTCAATGCTTTGTGTTACTGTTTTCATTGATGTAATGTTTATTGCTGCTTTTCTCACGTTTCTGTACAATGTTTAAGCTGTCTGTGCCTCAGCAGTGGTGCTGATTGCTCCAGGGACACACACCGATCTTACTGCTGTTGAGTGACCCGTCTCTAAAGGTCTGAGTCTCTGCACTGGTGTGAAATATAGAAGGATGTTGCTTCCATGTCTGAGCACTCCTTTGGTTGTTTCAGACCACTTCACTGGTAGAATTCTCCCAGAAATAACCAAATTTGGGATTTGGTTCCCCATATAACTGAAATTTTCTGCAATTTGACCAGCTGTCTGACGTAGTTTAGTTTGTGGTGTCTGTCAAAGCAGTTTGCTCACCAGCAGCACCTATCCAACATGCCATATGAGAGAGCACCACTTTGCTGAGGAGGAGCAACACGAACGAGGAATCCATGTGAAACTGCTCCGCTCCCCGAGGCTGGCGCTGCCCAAACCCTGCCCAGCCGTCGCAACGCGGACCATGGCTTCACAGCTCCTCCGCCTACGCTGGGGCATGCCCCTGCACCCCGGTGCACACCAGACCAGTGCCACGCTGGAGTGGAGAAGCCTGGGAGTGAGGACGAGGCCTCTCCTCGCCCCCCAGGCCATGCACTGGGGCCTGCCCACCCTGCAGGACGCAGGCGCGGCAGGAGGCTTGAAGCCGGGCTTCCTGCAGCTCGGTGTGTAACGGACAGATTGTCAGCACCCAGCAACTCAGAGGCGACTCTGTGGCTAGAACAACCACACTTTTCCTATCAATTTCCACTATCTTTAAGAAGTTTATGCTGTTGCCTTTGCCTGACAGAAGCACTAATTTGAGTTTGTTTCTCCCATGCTGCTGCTCCCCACACACTCCTGACTTGCCCCTCCCTACAAGGCCATTGAGGGGCTGGAGTGTGTCCAGAGAAGGGCAACGAGGCTGGTGAAGGGTCTGGAGAACAAGTCTGATG
>Ga0181612_144091_pt1 | contig 22513 bp, 13 predicted proteins | sample HoacroProtozoa21_FD_119630 | JGI IMG/M metagenome (GOLD analysis project Ga0181612, IMG submission 119630) | Hoatzin crop microbial communities from Cojedes, Venezuel. Combined Assembly of Gp0051906, Gp0051904, Gp0051908
CTCTTCTCTTCTCTTCTCTTCTCTTCTCTTCTCTTCTCTTCTCTTCTCTTCTCTTCTCTTCTCTTCTCTTCTCTTCCATTCTATTCTATAACTGGGAAGAGATACTCTGACCCACTTCAGTTTTTCATGGGAGTGTGTCATTTTCAGGGAGCAGAAGTAGCCTGGGGATGGATCTGATCATAGACAAGCATTGGCCAGATAATTGTGGAAGCTTGGTCTGGTATTTCTGATTCCCTCCGTTTGGCTTAATGCGTTGATGACGAGCCCATAGTGCTGGGGTCCCTCTGCCCACGACTCCTTCTCCTCTGTCTCGCGCTCTTGGTAGCCTGTCCCCATCGGGTGACGTAGTGGGTGCTGGCAGCAGTGCAGTCTGGTGGCGAGGTACTTCTCTGCACCGTGGGCTCTCTAGGTAGACTTGTGGGTGAGATGAGCCTGAAACACCTTCTCCAGAGACATCACCCACGCAGAGCACCAGAGTGATTCCCAGGAGTGACCCCAGATGCAGAAAGCACCAGAAAGCTTGCAGAGACCATGAGGAAGATGGGTGCTTCTTTCTGGAGAGGACTGTACCCAAGACAAGGGGCTCTGGAAACTCCCAGGCTCACCAGAGGGGCACTGGGGGACTGTAGAACCCTCAGGCTTAGGTGCTGCTGGCCAGTATAGGCTTTCAGGATCCTTTGGCTACTTGGATATAGGTAACAACAAGGACAATATGGTGGTGTGAATCTTGCTCTGTGCTTTCACCTGATTTTCTCTACACAGAGTGATTGTGCTGACAGTTTTTAAACATATCTGCTGCTTTTCCTTTGATCTCCCATTGCTGTTTGTGTCCTGCTCAAGCCCATTTTGTAAGTTAGCTGGAGGAGTGACAGTATTTTTCATGCTTATAGTACTGGCATCATTGCCACTGAACAGTCCTCAGATGTTTGTGAGGGGTGCTTTACCTTGAACAGTTCCAGCCCTTCCTTCTCTTTTCATTCCCCCCTCCCCTGCTCCAGCTTCACTTCACTAAGCTCAAACAATGTATCTCCTGAAGACAAGGTGACGAAGCAGTTTCTAGTATTGTATGTATGTATATGTACAATAGACATATGCATGCATGTGTAGTGTTTACATACACACACAGAGTATATGTTTATATCTGTATGTATAGGCATATGTAGAGTATTGCAGAACAGCTCCAAATGCAGTGCAGCCTCTAGATGCTACTGTGTCACAAACAACCAGCCCCTCTTTCAAAAATCTCTTTTTTTAAGTTTGGATGTGCTCATTGTGGAGAGCTGGCCCCATTATGGGGCTTGCCCTTTTCCATTGATTACATGGCACCAAAATGTAGAATTGAATGCAAGTCTAGGTTCATGCTGAGAAAACCCTGCTAACCTCAGGGAGAAGGAATTAGTTGGTTTTGGAATTTTAATTTGGTTTCAACTGTATTTCAGCTTTCTTTCAAAAATCTGAAAAGCATAACAATCAGGAAAACCATGCTACACAGATCCATGTCATTGAGTTAAAATGTTTGTTTGGAATAAATAAGTGGAAGTGCAAACCACTGCAAACAATCTGGTTGCAGGTTGTTGTCAAAATTATATGCACACATGTGTACATTTTCATTTCCTTCCTCTCCAAGATAAATGATCCCTTAAGCTTCTCCTGTGGAACACATGTGTCTCTGGAATTTCAGGAGACTAAAACGTGGGGAAATGCAACATGTGAAATCAGAATTACATCTGGTTATGTACTTTTTGACTCCAGTGTGGCTCAGTCTCTTGCTTCCCAACAATGTTTAGATTAAGCCCTCCAAGATGAAAATTGATTCTCTTTGTGTCTCTGAATTTGCAACCACGTGAGTTAAAAAAAGAAGCAGCTGAGAAAGAGGCACTTCTTCTGGCATAATCTTTTTCTGTATTGCTCTACATATTTTCTAATTGGTAAAATCGGCTGTTGTGACAGAGGCGGCATCATAAATAATAAGCAGCAAGCTGTCCAACTAAAAGCTTCTTTCTCACGCTATTTCCTGCAGAGTCAGATTGTATGGATGCCTGCAAATATCTAAACTTGGGGCAGTATTTGAACATCCCTATTACCTTTCTGAGCTTTAGATCCAGCTCTTTGATTTGTTCTCTCAAGCTCCTTAAAGCTCCTTCTCTGCCAGTTTGGATGATGTGTAGGAGTCCGTGATGAATACGCTCATTATCTAATACAAAGTGGCATAAAACACTCATGCCATGAACTCCGCCACACAGCTATACCCTGCTGCAATTCTCTGATTCATGCTGTACGAGATTAATAGCATTTATGTTATTCATATATCTTGGTTGACCTTGATCTGTTAGAAACTCCCTCCTTTTTATCTCTGTCCCATACTGGGGAGGTTTTGTCCCACATTAACAATGGATCTTTTGTACTTCAAAGCACATTCCCCCCACGCCCAACATCCTGAGTTTTAGTTTTCCTTACATATATAATATCTGTTCCCTTCTCTTTCCCTCTCATATTCTTACCTATGTTTAATGGGCTGATACTATCTCAGAAGCTGTAAGCTTTTATTTTATTTTTTTAAAAATCATCTTAAGTTAACCCTTTGGAAGCTAATTGCAGAAAACAATTTAAATTCTGCTTAAAGAAATAAAAACATTCTCTAAGAATAAACAGTATTTGTAGCTTTTCTCTGTGGCATTTGTAGGGCAAATACTGTCATTTCAGCTGGGACAATACATAAGAAGACGAGCATGTGTATGGGGAGAAAGAGGATACAGGAGTTCAAATAAGGGAAAAAAGGGGTCCCATAATTATAGATGTGGTTTTTCAGAAAGCTATGGTTCCTGAGTTTCTCCATGGACACATTACAAAACTGGGGCATATTTCTGCCTCTTGTCTCGCTCCTGTGCTCGGAGGGATGAAGCGCTCTCCACGGACCCCCACTTCTCCTGCTCCCTGCTGCAACACGCCGCTCCCCATTCACGGTGACATGAGAGACCCTTCATCTGTGAGAAAATTTGGGTTGTGTGGGGAAAAACATGCTGTTGGAAGTAGGTGTCCATAGTCTGACATGTATTCAGCCAACGGGTCTGCCTTTGCTGGTTGCAGCCTCCTGCTACTGGTGATGCACAGGGAGGTCGGGGGGTGAGCAGGAGCTGGGGCTGGGACTTGGAGGAACTGTCCCTCTGCAGATGAGAAGCCATCCTTCCCCAGCCCCTGGCGACAACAGTGGTGCCTTGGGGACGGTTTGCTGCTATGCTAACGGGGGAGGAGCGCTGTATGGGCCCAGCAGCTCTTGTCTCAGTGGCGCGGAGCGGGACCTAACAAGGCTCAGGGCAGGACGTGCCCAGGAGGAGACAGAGGGACAAGGGCAGAGCTGGGCAGGGGCTGCTGGCGGTGCAGTGGGGCAGGGAAGTACAGAGAAGCACAGACACGGATGCAGAGGGAAGGTGAGAGAAGGAATCAATCAAAGGTGGGAGGTGGTGATGAGCCTGGGTGTGAATCTAGTGAAAATAAGAGCAGGGCCCCTACATATGGTGCAAGGGCAGACGCTGCCTGTAGTTCTTGGGCCAGCCACACACCTCGAGAAGTCACAGTTCTGCAGTGGACTGGCCATCAAACATCCTTACTATCCCTCCTGGCCATCTTCCACCATAGTTGGAAGTGGGATCCAGTTCCGTCTGCATCCCAGTCTGTCGCAGTTGCTGTGACATCGCCACGAGTAAGCTGGGAACTCCAGCTACCGCCTCCCTCCCCTGTCTCTTCCTCAGTACATGCCAGTATTGAGAGCTGTTGAAACAGGTATATGCCTGAGCCCGAAAATTGCTACTGGCAAGGACCACGTGATTCTTGGGGTTAAAATGGCTTTCTAGTCTATGTATTTATTTAGATCTCCCTCTGGCTTCGGTGACTTCTTAATTTTTGTTTTCCCGTCACCTTTCTGAAAGTCTGGATTAGAAATGTAATAGCTAAAAATGCTGATCTGGAAATATATATGAACGAAGAGCTGTGAGGAGAGGCAATGTCTTTTACTGGATGCACTGATACCGCTGAAAAAATAGACAACTTCCAGATATAGTGGCTCATCTTTAGGTCATGAAGTCTTGTCTTGGTTTTTTTCCCCAGTGCTATTAGTTAGGACTAATACAAGATATGACATCTCTTTCCAGATTCTTCCTTGCTTATGTCCCTAGGCCATCATCCCTCATCAGCATCAGTGGCCAGAGCTGAGCTGCTTGGAGTGGTTCATCCCTCCGGCTCCCTCCAGCCCCAGCTGTGGTATCCTCGTGGCCCCACTTCTGCCGGCAAGCAGCTCCAGTGCCGAGCAGCAGCAGCCCGAGGAGCAGGGGGATGTCTGGCTCCAGCCACCTCTTTGATGCTACACCTGCTCTCTTTGTAGGGGTTTTTCTGAAAGGGAAATAAAATAGTTGTGCTTAACACAGAGTAAGTAGAGTAGATCCTACCAACCTTTCATTGCAAGGTATGGTAGTTCTGTGTATTTTTTCCTGTTGTTTTCCAGGGTTTCCAGGGTTTTCTCATGTTTTACAGCACATGATCTACCATGGATCAGAGTTTTTCAAGCAGACAGTGCTTTGAAATGCTTACAAGTTTTCCTTGTGCTCATGCTGTTGTTGTCCCCCAGGTCTGAACCACGTTAAGGTCCATCTGTGTTATAATCCATTGAATTAGCTAAGGGAGAAGAAAGAATAGACCAAGATAATTTTTTTCTAATCTCTGCTTTAATCCTGCAAAGATAAACCTGACACTTTCTAAAAGAATTCCTAAGTGATAACAACCTTATCGGTATTAAACCCGTGGTTTAACTGTGCTGTGCCTGTGTTTAAGGAAAGCTCTATTGACTCTGGATTTGCAACAGAGCATACACTACTTTCACGGGATTAGAAGCCCATATACTTTGGCCTTGTGAAATTGTTTTGCTTTCTCGGCATGTTCAAGCGTCTTGAGGAAATGAAGGACTTCCTCTATGAAGGGCCGTGCTTACTTCATTTCTTTGTGCTCCAAGTACTGAGACAGCAAGTTCCTTGGGAGATCTGTTCTTTGTTCACTTTGGGTTTATTTATGACATGCATCTGCCTGCCTTTTCCTCTCTGCATTCAATACTGAGGAAAAATAAAAGGAAAAAAGGAAAAAGAAAAGAAAGAAAGAAACTCTCAGTGCTTCTACAAAGCCATATCCCCTAATCTTTATTCAGGGATAGAATGACACTTTAGGGCATAGTTTCACACTAAAATAAATTGCAGGGTGCAGTGCCATGAAGTGTACCTGAACATCAACAGGGAAAATATCCTACCAACTGCCGTCCTCCTGGACTTTGAAGGAGGTCTGCTACTTTTTTTGGAGGGGAAGGGGATAGATTATATAAAGGAAGCCATGCATCGGTATGGCCAAACATTTTCTAACCTTATGGCCTCCACCAGGCTGCATCCAATTAATAGATTTGTCTTCTGGCTTTTCAAGCCTGAGCTTTTGTCTAAGGTCTTCATGTAACTCCATGTGACAAATTCCTTGTTTCCATGCACTACTTGCAAAGCTGTGCAGAAACATTCTGGCGGTCCCAGCACACTTTGGGTAGGATCAGGCTGTATTGCTGCTGTCCTCGAGCACCACACACGATGTTGACTGAAAAGTGGTAAAAGCCTTCTCATCCGGTCTCCTGATAAGTCTGCGCTTGAAAATCACACTTTTTTTTGAGAAGTGGACATGTAAAAATGCAGTTTGTGATCCCAGAGTTGGTTGTTAGGGTTAAGGTCCCCAAGTTAAACTCATCCTTTAAGGTTCCTCTGTGGTCAGGTATGATGAATTCATCCCACTCAAGAGAAATGGTCTGAGAGAGGGATTCTTCCCTCTTTCTCTAGGGATTCTTCTCTCCCTTCATTCAGGGATCACCCAAGCAGTATGCTTAGGCTAGCTGACTACATCTTAAATACTTACATTTAGACAGGTGAAGTCCTACCATGAGCATGTATATAGGTAGTTCCCAGCTGAAAGTCAAGGTACCCAGAGAATGATCAGGTTAAGAGAGACACTTCACAACAGTCCCTCAAAACATCCCACAAGGCAAAGCCACTCCTGACTTCTTTAAAAAGTGGATGGGACTTCTACCTATAACATATGTGACAGTTTGTACTTACCAAAGCTATTTGCTGATTCCCAGCATAACATAAACATAGGAAGATGCAATGGAAGGGGGGAGAGTGATATTGGCATTTAAATTTAACCTTCAAAAGGAGGAGAATCATCTGCTTTTCAGGTCCATAGACAAAAGAAATAATTTCATTAAACTGGAGTGAAGGAGATTTTGGTAAACAGTATTTCTAACATAAAGGGTGTCTAAATGCTAGACTAGGAGGCCATAGAAATCCACCACTAGGGCTTTGTCAATAAGAGGTTAAACAAACTTTGGTTTGGTTTGTATAAAGAAACAACATCAGTTGAAGAAAAATGGACCTGCTGCAAAGTTACAGAAGGGGCTTCTCAAGCACTAACTTCTGGTCACTCAAGTCTCCTTTCTACTGCTCCTGCAGGGAGCCGGAATTCAAAGCAGCAAGCTGTCTTACACGGAGTTTGGGAATGGCTGAACCGATGACTCTGGATTTGGGGAAAAATTTTGCATCGCGCTGAGAATGTGTGAATACAAGGGTTATAGCCGAAGTCTCAATGGGCACTGCGTTACTCAACAAGGACTGCTGAAAAGCTGTTTGAGTTATGGCGTTACATGACGCAAACCTGGAAACCAGGCAGCCAAGCCCTGTCTGATGTAAATTTACCAACGTCTTTCAGAATGAATGTAAAATAACTAAGATTTGTAAGAAATTCCCGGAAATGCACTGAATGGAGATAGCAGGCAGTGTGAGAACGCAGCGATGGTATAATGTTGTTTCTTGCTCTGCATGTGTTTGTGTATCCCTGCCACTGTATTCCCTGTCACCATCTGCAGTTGTTGCCTGCCTTGTTTGGGATCTGGACAGGGGCTGTATTTTTAGCTTGACTTCAGACATCGTCAGTGCTTGGCTCTGAGTTGCACAGGCTTTTGCCATTTCTAATACTCATTGTTTGGGACTGGAAAGCCTTATATAGCCTTGAGCTGGAAGATAATGAATTCAGCTTCTACAATCACAGGAATTCACTGGCAGATTTACACCCACTTGGTGTTGAGAATTTAGATAAAGCCTTCAAAACCTCTCAGTGCTGTTGAGTAGAAACTGGGAAACTTTTCTAACTGGTACCGTATTTCACAATTTCATTTTACCTGGTTTCTTTTAGAAGTTCTCTTTAGAGGTGGATTCAACCCAGCATCTTAGATGGACCTGCTGTGGTAAGGGATGTGGCACTGTCTGGAAACACCAGTTCGTCTGCACTTACTGCAGAGGCAGCCTAGAGGGCTATCTTAGATTACACATTCGGCTTTCAGACTGCTGACATTAGATTAGAGGAATCTGTGTCTTTGCCAGTAGTGAAATCAGCCACAAGGAGAGAAAGTGCCAGAGAGCAGGTCCACAGAAGTTGGTACAGAGTGGAAAAATTTAGCTGGCGATTAGGAAATACTTATGAGATATTGTGGTTTGGGCACTACTTCTGAAAGTGAAACACATACTTCGAGGTTGCAAAGAAACACCTACTGCTAATTGGGGTCACAGCTATGAAACATCTCCTGGAGCTGGTTACCTTAGTGCATCTGTTCTCACAAAGACTGGGAAAAGATGGGGGCCAGGGTTAAGTGTTCTCTGGCAATGTCAGAAATATGAGGCCTTGCTTTCCTTTTCTGACTGTCACTTGTGAGAAATGGCTGGTTTAATAGCCGATGTTCCGTGAATTCCACATGAAGGGATGCGGGTCCCTGCAGTTCAGACTTAGATACCTGCTTTGTTTATAGAGAAGTGCAAAGGTATGGCACAAAACCAACTTCCAGACTGGCCTCTGCAGGCAGAGGAGTATGCAGCCGGTGAATTGTCTGTCTTCAGATATGAATTAGGTGTCAGCTTCCTTGACACCATCAAAACTTAGATTGTTGTGAGAATGCCCAAGAGAAACGTATTTAGGTACCAAATGAAGTTTGCTATAGAAACTATGAGTTGGGTACCTCCAAGATGACATGGCACCTAAAAGAGAATTTGAAAATCTAAATTTGGCCTTAGAAATATAGAATAACAGTGAGGCAATTCTGCAAGGGCTGTGACCTAGTAGCTGCTTTGTATGGCCGCATGGAGCTTAGCTCAGTGTGACCTTTTGAGTATTTACCAGACTTCACTTGTGCTGCTTGACATGAATCCTAGGCTGTGGGGGCTAGAGGACTTCCAGTTCTCAAGTAACAGGTCCACCAGGTAGGCCTATGCCAGCCTTGGGGCAGTGACTCACTTCATCGTGTCTTGCTACATGACTTTTGAACACTTCTGTGGACCATGCAATTTCAGTTCTAACCCTAATGGGGGTAGACCCCATAGCTTTTCTAGACCTTACTTTTAGCCCCCAAGACTCCAAATCTGAGAGACTCAAAACCTGGAGACAAAGTGCACCTGAAATCAGAAGAATTATCTAAGTTTAAGAGCACAGTTGCTTTGCCTGTGTAGGCAATGGAAAGAGTGAGACGAGGTACCTCTGGCTCGGGGCTGAGATGTCTGGAACACCTTGGTAGTGTTTGGTGTGGGGATACCATCCTGTAGGACTACCACAAATGGGACTTTTGCCATGGACTTGGTATGAATAGATTACTCTTATCTCACAAATGTTTCTTTGCAGAAAAGCCAGGAGCAAAGCAGTGCTCACCTTTCGTAAAAACAATTAATTTGGAGACAGAGTGTGAATTCACATGTGTCCTAGGTATAGATGTTTTTGGAACAAAAGTCTAATCAAGTGGTTTTGCTGAGAGAGTTGTTTCATAAATCCTGTCATATTATATGATGCTACTGGTCCTATGTGTTTACTTTCAATTCACATTGTCAGCTTTGTTTATTGCCTTTTATTAAAGCTAATCGAGCAGATTGTTTTTAAGTCCTGTTATGAGAAAGATGAACATCACCATGTGGAGTAACCTAGATAAATAAACTGAAAGAAGTTGAAAGCTTCTATACTCAGAAGTACCTTATTTGAATTTCTTGAGTGGGAGTATTTTCTTGCAAAAGACAGGATATTGATGGTCAAACATGCAATTAGCTGAAAGGGTTCTGTGTTCTTTGTATTAAACAAAGGTATATTGCATAAAGGCTCTGGCAATTGATTTTTTTAACTCTTTTTTCACTCACTTCTTGTAATGAATGAATGCATATTTTGCAATATGCTTTACCATAACCTGACTGAATGTAGTCACACATTTGTTAAAGGAAAAAGATCAGCTTTCAGTAACTTAAAATCTCACAGAACTGGTGATATAAATTGCTTCATCTGTGCAAGCCAATCTGTCCATCTGTTATATTTTATACTGGTTCATTTCTATATTTTAGTCAGAGGATCATTATGAACGTCCTATCAGATCTTCTATATAATGCAGTTCGTAGGTCAGCTAACTGTTTTGAGTCAAGCCTGTAGTGTCTGTAGGAGCTAAAGAGTCTCTCAAAGACTGCTCATTCACTTATAAAGCCTAATGGCAGGATATTTCTGCCTTAATATTTACCACTCCATCGCGTTTCAGAAATGCTTTTATGTTATCATCCTCCCTCTGTGCCAGCCATTCTAGAGCACCTGTTTCTTTTTTTCTTTTTCCTTTCTTTTTTTTTTTTTTTTTTCCCAGGCTCCTCACAAGCATCTGTATTCACAGTTTTTGAGAGTCTGTTTGTATTTTACTCCGCCATCTGACACCCGGGGTCTTTGCTGGGATGTACCTCTACAGTCCCAAGCTTTCCCATTTCCTCTTCAGTTGTCATTTTTATCCTACCCTCTACTCCCAGACACAGAGTTACCTTTGTGCTCTTGGCATCTCTAGCAGATGTCTTTAGCTGACCGGAGTGCTCCCCAGCACCTGTTTGCTTTTCCCCAATTCCTGTAATAGATAAACCCTTCCTCTCCCAATTCCAGCAGTTTTCTTGCGGAGTAACTTGGCTCCACCATGCTAAGTACTCCTTTCCTTGTATGATTCTCCCCCTCCTTATTCCTGTCTTGTCCAGCATTTAGGAAGAGTAACCCTCCTTTTATGTATCTTCTCCAAACACATGGTTTTCCTTGCCAACGGCTGCAAGGTGTAGTGATGAAGAGCAGTTCAGGATAGGATTTGTGTGGCAGTTTCAGCCCTAATGACTGTGTAGTCATACTTGTGTAAAGAGATGTGTTCTGTACAGTGTGCTTCTTGCAGGGATTATCTGCATCAGTACCACACTATTGAAGTTTGGGTGTGGCCTAAGATTGTAAAGTCCAACAGGTACATAGAACTCAAATGATTCAAGACAGGATTTAATAACCTAGAAGTCCTAAATTTAAACCATGTCCTTGACAACTGAAGTGTCACTCCCATGATCTCTTAACTCCTCTCCTAGATGCGCAATACGAGATCGTGGCCATTACCAGAGAAATGTGGATCCTTGGTGAGATACCCTTCAGCCTTGCGATGCACGAGTTACCCCTGATAACCAAGGTCTGAGGGCAGAAGGTGCTGGGTCACAATTGCTGCACCTGAGAGGAGCAACTCCTCTTTTGTAGGCAATGCAGATTACATACCAAACAGGAAGATGACCATCTGCTGATTTTCCCCAGCCTTTCTGAAGTGTATATGAGAATGACCTAACTTGATGCACCTCCTGTTGACACCCAACCCAAATTCTGACTCCAAAAATGGAATTGCCTTTTCTTACAGCTGCTGTCCCGCTTCCCAGTGTCCTAGCCTGCTGCTTTTCACCGACTCCCCTCCCCACATGAACGCCTCTAAATTACTCTGTCCCACACTGCAGATTATGGAAGTGTGGTGCAGAAATATTCAAGCCGGCCCCCACGTGAAACTGGCCCACATTCAGTTCATCCGCTTAACTGAACGGCAACCCTTGTGTGCTTGAGTCACATCAAGGAGGTATGCTTCCCTCCTTGGGAACTGGTGATACAGGCGACAGCTTAGCACATGGAGCAAACCATTTACTCTGTTTGAAAGCGAGCAAAACTTTACTCTTTGAACTGTGTGGTGTGAACATCTCTTCTAAGAAGTGTTTTTTCTGAAGCAAAACAGAGTATGTCATCTACAAACCCATTGACAAATTCTCTCCATGTGGAAAATACGATCTCTGCAAAAATCTAGCAGGTGTATTTCAATTTAACAGAAGATGTCAAGGTTCTCTTTTTAGAACGTATTTCTTATTAATCAGAATTGCCGAAGTACAACAAGGTGTAAGGTTTAGCGTGGTGGTATCCAGATGTTTTCTGGGCTCTTCGCCTTCTCCTGTCCTTCATGCAGACTGCCTTGCCCTGTCCCTGAGCCGTCCCATTAGGCAGTGGCTATACGTGCCTGTTGATCCTTGGTAATACATTGTATGAATGATTTTTTTGTTTGTTTGCTTTATGTAGGGGTAAGAATGTTTAACAGAGTGCAAAAGTATATGGGTGAAATGTAGGAAAACACCCAAGGGCGGTTGCTTAATTAGTCATTGAGCTGTGGCCATTTTAACTGTCTGCGTGGCCACCTCTCCGCGATGGGCAGCCTACGGCACATCTGTTCGGGACCTGCAATTGCATTAACCTCGGGATTATGACATCAAGAATGGCATTTGTACAATTAAAAATGTTATCTCACAGGGCAGCCCCTGTTGCCCTTGGCCACCTTTGGGTAAATTGTGTTGTAGGAAAGGTTAAAAAAAGCTGCTGGAACTAATCCTTTTGATGAAACCTTTAACAAGTATGTCAGGCTCCTCTGATCTTGGCCCTGGCAGAGTATAGTTGTAGTTAATGTCCTCGGCTCTAACTCACCATCTAAGACCCTCTTTCCTGCCGCGTGTTTTCTTCATCAGTTTGTATTTCTGCCAGTCAGTGTCACAAAGCACTTCCTGCTTCATCCCTGCCTGACGGGGTTAAGCCACGCTGATGGTCTGCAGTTGTGTGCAGCTTCATTTTTCATAGATTCTTTCTGATAACCATAACATGAACTCTGGAGTATGTGTTAGGAACTGAAAACAGGCCAAGTGTTTTGTATTAGAGCCTATATTCCCACATTCACCAATTCTCCAAGGGTTGAAAATGCATCAGTGACATGTATGAGAAAAAAAAGGCTGGGACTAAAATCAATTTTCTCCCCTCTTGCCTACATGAAACAAAATTAAAAGCACAATGAACCTTATTCTTTTTTCATTTACTGTTGAAATTCCTCTGCCGTCTGTGAAGCAACTCTGGTTACACCACTGTGACTGGAAGGAGAATCAACCCCGGTGTCTGCTGCAGATGTTTATACCTTAAAAAACAGAAATACAGCGCACAGCTTTTCTACCTACTTGTTTTTGAAAAAGCCAGTAAACACTGTGTCTTTATGGGTGGATCTAGATCCCGCAGACTACGTTAACTAAAACTTGTAACTCGCTCTAAATGAACGATTTGATACTCCCTGACACATGACTGGCTCTCAATATCAGAGTATGTATTGTGACCCTAACCTGCCAGTTTAATGCCTGTGTTAACACACATCAAAGGAGAACTGAAACAAAATACAAAAATATATCAATAAATAACCTAGTGTGCTTTCTTATCTCCGATGAGAATTTTATATTAGGCTGGTTTATTTGCTTGGTATTACACAGTCTTCTTTACTTCCGTTGAAAAAAAACTGGGGTGAAAAGCCACAATAATCCTTCAGTTAAAATGGAAAAAGTTATTTATGCCTGTGCTATTAATAGATTTCTCTTAGAAAACAGCCATTTGTGGGGTTTTTTTGTACCATCAGCTTTTCTCCCTAAGATCTCACAACTTTTTTTTTCTTTTCTTTTTTTTTTTTTTTGCTGTAATGCAGACCCATGTTAACAATTCTGCCTTCCTGGCTGTCAGAGAGATTTCCTGTGGTCTGTTTTCGGCTGTGCACTCAGCCAGTTGCAATGTATATCAGGCATTTGTTTAAAAAGTAAACAGCTACAGTCATCATTGGCATAAAAATTAACCCATGACGCACAGGATTTTTCACTTTCTTAGTGAGTATCCAAGAGCCACCTGAAGGCTCGTTGAGAGATGGACAGCCAAGAAGTTGAATGCGTTTGAGCGTGGTTGTTGCCATGAGAAAGTGTCATCCTCTGAATGCTAAACAGGGGTAACCATGGATTTGCTCATGTGATTTGGTCCCTTTGCACTGCTCAGACAGAGAAAGGGATGGAGGGAAACACTGCTGGGGCCTTTCCAGCTGGGGACAGAATGGGACAGAAGGTCCCTCCCTCCCTGCCAGCGCCAGGCTGTGCAGGTCCCACTTGCACCGTGAAAATATGTCAGCTTCATTTTCTAAAAACAGATCAGCTCAGGACGTTTTCCTCACCATCATTTGAAGAATAATTGTGGTTTCACAAGTTATTTTTCACAGTAACATGTGAAGAAAAGCCTAAATTACTCTACTCTGGTCAGGATGCAGGGGTACATAGAAACATATGTGGGTGCCTTTAGGCTTAAGAACCTAATGACCACTTCTTTTTCTTTGTTTTTTTACTCTGCTGCAATTTTGAAATGAGGTGCCTAGTCCTGTATTAAACATCAAATCACTGTCTGGCTCTGTTTCGTGGTTCCTAAGTATTAAAAATGTTTTTTGGGGCTTGCCAAGAATGCTATATGAGTGAGTAATGCCATTTGACTTACTGAATGGGTTCTAATGCAACATTAATTCAATGTAACAAACTTCTCGCTGAGCAGTAGTACAGCTTCCTTTAAAGGCTGGTGAGATAGCATATTATAATGTCACAACTGTAAAGATTTGCAATGCATTAGTTTTAGGCTGACTATTTAAATTTGGGCAGTCTAGAGATTAATCTGCATAATTATTTGCTGTAAGAATGAATCAGAGTATATATTTCCTACATTAGACAGTACTTTTAATGTAAGTGTTATTGGAGATAAATGCCTCTGTTTGCAGTAGCAAGGTATGGTAACACATCTTCCAGAAACCTCTTGGTTTTGTTGATACAGAAAACAAAATATTAATAAAATATGTAGAGGTCCACAGGTTTTCATCAACCTTACAGAACCAAACCTAGGGTTATACGGCTAAGTTCTTTACATACAAACTGATATACCAGGCATTGTACAGAGTATTTTGGGAGAGATGTAATTTCATCTAACTTTAGCTCCCAAAAGCTCAGTCTCCAGCTACATGTGCTTCTGGTGGAATATACACTCCATCTTCAAGCTTGAGCTCTAAGATAATTGAAAACGTTCTCATCTGAAGTTGTTTTTTTCTCTCCATCTAAACACGTAACATCAAATGAGACAAATCTTAACTTTTTTTTTTCTGTCTAGAAATATTGCAATAAACAGAAAATCTAACGAGCTCAAAAAAAAGTTTTTACTGTGAGAGAACTCCCCAAAGACACAGAATAAGAGTTTCAGAATAGAATGTGGGCATTTCAAGTATGTTTTAGGTAGCAGCTGGTGCCCAGGTTTGGAAAAACAAGGCATTTTCTCCTCCTGGGGTAGATCTGTGTCATGAAAGGACGGACTGAGAGGAAGTGAACTCATGCGCTAGTTGGTCTTGGCAGCTGCCTCCTGCTCTTTTAGAGACTCTTTCCTCTAGCATTTGTTAGCCTTGCTTTTCTTATATTGACACAGTGGTGAGCTCTTAGATTTTGTGTTCATTTAAGTGTACAAGGGGGGCTACCTTTCCCAAATAATTCCAGCCTGGGAAGCAGAAAACCCGGGTGCCAGGGAAACTCAGTAATTTCTACCATGTCTTCAGAAAACGTCCTTGTGCAGTGCTCCGGAGAAAGGCCAGGGAGGTGGGAGAGCCTCCAGTCTTCTCTTGAAGCTTGTCCATGTCTACGTGAAGACAGCAGTAGTGCTGAGACCCAGAGGATATCAGGAGGGAAGGGATATGGTGCTTGTGTGGTGACCAGGAGACCAGGTAGGGGGTTGAGAAGATGGGGGTTTGGGTCTGTGCTTGGAGAGCGGTTTCTCTTTTGCATCCCCTGCCCAGTGTAGAAAGCACATGCAGTCCAACTTCTGTCACAACTGAGGGACCATCCAGAAAAGAGGAGTTCAGTGATTCTCAGGCCCAAGGAAGAGCAGAAAAGGGAAACTGGAATTTGGAGTTAATGCTGTTCTCAGAGGAATGGGAGTGCCTGGTTCCAGCGGGGCTTATGAAAACACTTCACCTTTGGGTACCCCTTATGGGATGTGACATGAAGTGACTTTCTAAGCTGAAACTGTGTACTTCCAGCGCTGATGAAGATGCCGTTGCAAGTCACTTGCTTCACATATTAAAAGGATCAATAATTTTGGCTCTCTGACCTTCCAGTTCCAGGAATGCCCTGGGCTTTTTTGTTCCCAAGCTGTATTTCTTTTTGCACAGACCACAAACTGAATTAATTTCTCTAAGGAACATGAATAAAGTTTGTTTTTCCTAAATTCCTGGCAAACAAGTTGATGAAATCCATATGGATCACAAAGACTGAATGCTTGAGTACAATGTTCCTCATGTGAGCAAACACTTGTCTTTTAAAATAGACGACTTTTAGCTGTGGGGATTATATATATACATATTTGAGATCCGTTCTGTGAGCCATCAGCTAGATTTCAAAAGCATAAGACAGGAAGCTGACTGCTTCTGAAGGTGTTTTCCCTCTTCCTCATGTTAAACACACCTGCTTTTCAGATAAGGGTTGTTAATTTTTCATCATATCCGATAATTAAAGAAAAATTGTGAAAAAGTGGTTTGAACCTTTCATTTTGAACGCCAGTCCTTCTCAGCCCAAATGGCTCTGAGTTTTAACCTTCTTACCATTGTCAAAATCCCTTCAACACGCAGAGAGACACACACACATCCTGCACCTCCTACCTTGGCCAAGCTGCAGATGATCCAGCCTACTGGGATTCTGAATCAATCTTTTTTCAATACATCCTGCGCACATCTCCATGCCCTAGCATGTCTCCAGCCCACACCTTCCCGGCACCAGACTACCTGAGACATGCTCAAGTGCAGGCTAGGATGGGAAGGCATCTTGGGGGCAATGGCTCTGAAAGGTTGCACAGAAGGTGCTTTCTCACACCTCCCAGGCTGCTTGAAGGATAGCTATGCCCTGCCTTCCTTTTGGGTAAGAAAGAAGGTGATCAGCTTAGCTAATTAAAATCTGCTTGTTGTTTGGGAAATGAGTAGCAGAGAAATGAATTATCAGTTAGCAGATCTCTTCTGTATGTACCTAAAATCTGTAAGGTGCTTTTTTATCCCTGTCTGTACACGAAAAGTAGCAACTTCAGGTGCTAGACCCTACAGCTGTGTCACCAGTGGGGGACCGTGGCCCTCCACTGCTGCACCCTATTTGGCATCCCCAGAACCCTGCCTGGGGGCTTCTTCACCAGCCCAGTGCTTCACCCTGCACACCCTTCCCTCATTTTTGGTAGGAGCAAATGGGCATGTTTAGTCATATTCTGTCCTGTCTTATCTCCTCACCCCCTTGAAAGACAGGAAAAATGGCGACAGTCTTAAAGCTCCACAGGAAGTGCGCGTGAGTGATAGAGCTGAGAGCTGAAAGCATTGTTGGGAGAGTGAGCAGCAAAATGGGGAGACAACAAAGCAGGATGGATAGATTTGAGTGGCTGGGAGGGAGACGGTGGGGTTGGTGTCTCCCCATAAGGAGGCTGGGTAGGGCCTGGCAACTGCCCTTGTACCTGGGGGCTAGAGGTGGCTCCTGGCCATCCACAGTGGCTCTACACGGTAGTGCACAATCATCAGTTTATCTGCAAAATAGAGCATAAGCTCTTTAGTCTACAGCCTCAGAAACCTTTAAAATGACTCGAAAGGAGAATAAAAGCAATTAGCAAGATAAGTGGTTAGAACCAAGGCAGTTTCCGCTGATTTTTTTCCTAAATGTTTATTTTGTAAATGAAGTGAACAGTGTGTAGTAAAAAAAATTAAATAATTGAGAAAAGTTTTCCTTGGCAAAAAGAGAGCATTTTAAAGGCAGCAGAAGATGAAATGTCAAGGCAGCTGTCGGATTGCAGTCGCTATGGTAATCATAACACAACACTTTGATTAGTTAGGCATGCGGCGGAGACTCTGGGTAAGAGTCCGGGGGTGGTGGCAGTGAAGGGCAGGTTATTGTTTTTTTCAGGAAGTTTTAAAAACTCAACACAGAGAAAGATCTGTCCTTTTTAAAGGACAATGTATGCCAAGTTTTCTGGTAAAATATGTTTGTACAAACATTTCGGCACTTTTAAAATACCCCATCTTATAATTAGCAAGAATCGGGTGTTTTTGCTAAAAGAATGCTTGCAGGACAGAGAAGGATTTCCTTAATATGGGATCCAAGTATCTTATGTCCTTCATTTATTTGTATTCACAACACCCTGTGGAACAAGGAAGTGGTTTATTCCCATTTTTTTCTTGTGGTGATGAGAAACCAGATAGGCTATGGTGTGGATTCATGAGAAAACAAAGGTGTTTGGACGCTGCATCTCCTAACGCGGACACATCCACACCACCTGCCTAGTGAGTTAGGCTCACCTGCGTTTCCATTTGCGCAATTTTTGACAGCGGCGTGAAACGAACATGTTGAAGGCTGGGACTTGATGATCTTACAGGTCTTTTCCAACCTTAATGATTCTATGATTCTAAAGCAAGGCAAAGGTCGCTTTCCTATTCCTCCTGCCCTCCTCCACTTCCCACAAGCCAGAACTGAGCCTTAAATACTATGTTATTGGATAGAAGTGGACAGACCTTCTAGTCCGTCTTTCGAAAGTAAAGAAAGAAGGTTGTTCAGTTGTGAAGAAAAGACCTGGCTTTCCAACTTCGGTAGTGAGTTGAGACCTGGAAAAAGCTCCTGGCGGAGGTGAGCAAGGGTATGTCTGGGTGGGGTTCACATCAGCGTGTTGCCTGCTGCTGAGCCGCTGCTGAGCTGCAAACAAGGACATTTCAATTCCGTATTTGAGGTTTCTCTTCACACCTTTTGTCTGTTGTGTTTATTTTGACTAGAAACTGCTTTATGGAGTGGTGAGGCGTGGGGGCACTGGCTGCTATGGCATGCATGCACAGCACAGCATGCCTCTGAGGTGATTTGGGTGCTGCAAGTGTGCATTGCCAATGCAAGCAGTACAAATAATATTACAGATTCTTTCCAAGTGTTGAAATACATGAATTGCCCAGGATGACACATCACCTGCTTATCCGTCTGCCTTTCTGAAAGAGACGAATCAAGATCAACTTGAGGTTTTTTTGCATGGGGAACCTTGAACAGGAATGACAGTCCCGAATCTTGTGACAGGCCTCCCCAGGGCAGGCTTTCTTACCTCTTTCGGAGCTTCTGCTGATTTTGTGCAGTGCTGTGCTGCACTCTCAGAAGTCAGGGGTGTTAAAATCAATCCCTTCTCCATCCTATTTGTCAATTAAAAATCTCCTCTCGCCTTTGTGAATTCAGGGGTTAATCCCTTCTTTCAGCTGGCACTTGCTTTCCTGGGCAGCAGCTGGCTTTCTCCGCCATCCCCTGCGGCCACAGCAGCCCGAACACCCTCATCCCAGTGAGCCCCATCCCCAGCGCAGCCCCTCACCTGGGTGCAAACTTCACTAGTTTGACTGCACAGATTGGCTTGCAGGACGGAGACCTCAGTCCACAGCCTGAAAAGTCATTTCAGCCCCAAAAATGCTGGAGTAATACTGTAATGTAAAGTAATACCTAAACAAACCCACAAAACCTAGAAGGGAAGAGATTTAAGTCCTGTAATTGCCCTAAGCTTTGCTAATTGAGACCACCAGCTGTGATAAAGGAAATTGATTTCATCAGTTGTCAGTCACCCTCCTTTTATTAATGATCAGGAGTTCACATCTCCTCCAGGCAGGGCAACGTCCTGCTCTGCTCTGCTTCTGTCTGTCGTGCTGAAAACTTTTGGCTATAGCAAACCCTTGCGAGTTAACGTGGGGAGTTTTCTCTCTCTTCGGTGGTTTCTCCTGCTGGGATCATGCTGAGACGAGCCCTTGTCCTGACGACATCACTTAGAAGTTTCTTGTCAGGCTTGTTCCTTCATCCCTTTGCTTATTTACTAGTATGTCTGACTTCCAGGGCAGAATTTGTCTGTGCTGTGGCTAAACTGGTTTCTGTTAAATACAGCTAGACAGCTACATTGCCATGAGATGGTGTTGCGAAGTATACTGGGTACTACAGAGATGCAGGATGACGCTGACTGCTTCAAAGGAAAATTAGGGCATGCTTCTTTCAATTTTACATGAAATTGGATTAAAATTAGTCATGTTGCTAGTTAAGTTTTTTTATTTGACAGTACAACAGGGAATGTTCCTGGCCACCTCTCCTTTACTCGAATGCAAAACTAACTCTTAAGAAAGCTGTTGAAAGATGGAATTTTATCAGAAGGGAACTTGAAATTTTGCTGGCTGCGTATGCATCAGTTCTTGCTTGTTAGGGTTTCAGTTTCAGATAGATGTGTATTGACAAGCCTTGGTACTGCTCTTGGAAAAATGAGAGAGCTCTTAAAAATAATCAAAAAAGAATGAAAAAGAAAACCAGAACAGGCATGTCCTTCTCCCTCTTCATTCTAAGTGAATGGTTCTGGCAATGCTTTTCCAGCAGTGCTGACTGCATCTGCACAGAGCAAAAAGCTGTGCCAGACTTTCAAACTGTCAGCACTGAACTTTATTCTCAATAGAAATGGATCATTTTACAGTTTATTGAAGGAACATTGTGAAAAAAAAACCCATGTTTTGGGTTCAGATGAGAGGTTTTGCCTAAATGTTGACTGGGGTTTTTTTGCCTCTTTCTGGCTGCTGTATTCAGGCTTGTCCATGTAAGGTTTAGACACCTGCAGTAGGGCACATGAATCCCATCCCTGCAGTCTGACAGAAGAACTGGTACTGTCGTGTATAAGCACTGCATTTAATCAATATGCCCATGAAGAATACTGGGGTTGTGCATCTTTAGTGCTTCAGGCGAAAATACTGTGGACTCTGGCATGTGAGAATGGCAGGAGGGGAATGAAAACAAAAAGTGGAGCCCTGTGATCCACACTGACTGTGCAGTACCAATTGTTAATTTTGCACATTAATTCGACTTGTGAATGATGACCGATGGACTTCACTACCTTGTGAGGTGTTAATCTGTGAAAAACTTGTTTTCTAATCACAATTTTCCAGTGTCTTGGAGAATCTCAAAATCTTTTAAAGTCATATTTGCATCATGGCTGTTCTAGTAGAAATGTAACTTTTACGAGAAAAATGTATGAAGGAAATGGGTGATGTGCTCCAGAAATGGCAAACAGAATGGGGAACCAGTGGCCTGGGGCAGAAGAGATGAAGATTAGTAGGTGGAAAGGAAATTTTGCAGAAGGTTGGTTGCAGTGGAAGACGGCAACAAGAAGTGGAATGGGAGGAATTAGAGGGCTGGCATCTGGATGGGTGCAAAACCTCACTGGAGCCCAGCCTTGAAGGAGAGCTGGGCCTGCAGAAAACAGCTACACCCTCAACGCGTGAAGAAGGTTGTGCATAAGCCAGAGTCTCAAACAGTTGAGATAGATAGCAAATGTGCCCCAAGGGTACCCACCAAAAAAAAAAAAAAAAGAAAAGAGGGAGTTGAGTGCTGCCCTTTATGATGTGCAGAAAGCTTCTCCGGACAGCCGTTGTGATGAGTGCATTGCCAGGAAGGGTGTTGTGGTGAGAAGGAGAACACTACTTGCTGTACTTTCTCCTCATTCTGTGACCTTGATACATGTTGTTATTTTAAACACTATTTGTGTTATTTAAAACCTCTTATAATTACTCAGTTCTCTAGAGACATACTTAAGGCTTTTTCATAACAGTCCTGGGTAGATCCTGAAGCAATTAGTGAGGAAATCCTGTGAAATACTATACTGTAGAAGCACTCTGTGGGTTAGTTATAGCGTAATAACTATGGGAATGTAGTACATAACTTGCTAGCTGGCTGCCTCTTCATGCCTGCAGCAGGAAATGGCAGGTCCAAAGGGACAATACAAGGGACAGTATTGCAGGCCCTGTCAGAGCTGTCTTGCTCCACAGTCAATACCCGAGCATTGATCTCTACCTGAGACAATGTCTAGCAGTACTGGAGTCCAACTGGGATGCAGACAGTCAGAGGTCAGGGAACAGAAATGTCAGTTGTTACCATTGCTGGATGAGTCTTTGGGTTGAATTAATATTTATGAGCTTTTTAGATGCAATTGAAACAGCTATGGACTGAGGTAGATGTGCTAAAAAGTAGTAAACAAGAATTACAAGCCATTTCCGCCTTCTTTGTTTTCATCTCCACTTTGGGATTTGTGGCATAATTTCTTCTCTCTATAAAGTTCTTGTGGAACTTCCCTTTTTTCTGTGTATTTTACAGGTGTTTCTTTGTTTTGTTGGAAAAAGTTGAATCTGTGTGAAGCAAGTACAGCATGTGAGTGTAGGCAGCTTTCTGTGACTCTGCTTCTCCGGATGTGCCACCTCTTACAGGCAAGAACCCCGGTGTCCATTGGAAGAGCGTCGGCAAGGGAAAGCAGATATTTTTAGAGGCACCCCTCCAGCAATGAACCGTTCATTTGAACATTGTCTATGCTCAAACAATAATCAAGCTCTTCCGCTCTCAGCTGGTGATTCACAGCAATTTTGTCCTGTACAGGCTCTAGATTAGATGAAGGCAGCTGCGTATATTTGATCAGACTCTCACATCAGCTGAATTCTGACAGGCTGGCACTGTCCTGCTTTAGCACCGTCGTTCATGCATGCAAATAGTCTGGCATGAGGGTTTCCTAACCTGCATGGTTGAGGCTGACCAGCACGAGAACCCTGCTACTGCAGAGAATGAAGAAGTGTCTTGCCTACGAGGTTCACGCTATTTTGTTTCCCATTTAGATCGCTGCACTGGAAACGTGATATGTCCAGTTAATCTTCAACGGGCGATCTCAGATGTTATAGATCCACTTATACCTTGTGATGAATTACTTCAGTGTTTGGCAAATATTAAATAACATTTTTTTGTTGACATGGAAGTGTGACCTGCAAGCTGCAGCTGGTCCCAGTGTTTGGTGCTGTTTGTGTCCTGCCGTCTGGCTCTTCCTCCCTCTGTTCTCTTGCTATTGAGGCGCAGCTGGTTTACGTCCGTCACAATCAATGGAAGGACATTTCCGAGCTGGTAATTGCAGAGAGGATCCGGTGCTGAGGGCTTCTGGAGCTGCCAATCCGGGGAGCAGCTTTTGGCGCCTGCTGCGTACAGTATGTCTGCAGTTTGACCATTTATCTCACTTTACATACTTGAACTGAAAGAAAGGTTTGTGCAAGCACTTGCTTCTCATTCCCTGGCATGTCTCTCTCCCCCTCATCCCCTCCCTCCCTCTCTTGTACATTATCAGCTATTGCAACAGCACTAAAATGTGTCATATAAGGTGAATGTTGTCTAGTTCTGAAGTAATGCTTCAGAGAGACTCCGTTCAA
>Ga0181612_158675_pt1 | contig 22505 bp, 13 predicted proteins | sample HoacroProtozoa21_FD_119630 | JGI IMG/M metagenome (GOLD analysis project Ga0181612, IMG submission 119630) | Hoatzin crop microbial communities from Cojedes, Venezuel. Combined Assembly of Gp0051906, Gp0051904, Gp0051908
GGACATAAGTATGAGTAGGATCATCTCGGGTAGGCTTTTCTGAGACTCTTCTTCATTTTCCCAATACGAAGAAAAAGAAAGAGTGGAAGAAAGGAAGTAAAAGTTTAAGTAAAAGTAGAAGGCAATAAACCCTCCCTCATTTGCTTTTGAACAAAGGTGCAGCTTCTGCACCTAAAAAGCCTAGGACTGGACTACTGGAGATGTGCTGCAAAAGCAGTGCAAAACCAGCTAATGCTGTGCTTGAATTCATCTCCCTCACTTACAGAAGCACTTAACTTCAGTACAGAAAGCTTTCTCAGAAACCTCACATAGCCCTTCCACAAAACGCAACGCTGCTGTTCATGTCTGTCACTCTGCCAGTTTTGTTCAAAACAAGTCTCAATGTAGAAGAGATTATTCAAATTCATCTTGTTTAGTATTTCTCAAAACCTTTCTGAAGTATGACTACACCTAGATGTGGGCCCATGCTCCTGTGTTGTGACCAGAGGTATGTATTTTGGAGTACCTCACTGGTACAAACCCCTTGCACACATTTTACCACAGTGAAGGCTGTTCTCTGATTTTAAATTAGATGCAAGAGATCCACTGAGCCATTCCCAGCTCTGACAGATACTGAGTTTCAAAGGCTCCTGTTTGTCGAAAACCAAACAGTTTAGCATCCAACAGTCACAACAGCGCGAAACATTCCTTCCACCAGTGCTGTGTGGGCATCTCTATAAAGTCACTGGGGATGAATTCAGTGACACCCTTCCACAGTAAAAACACATTCTTAGGGCGTTAATGTCCCTTTAGGTATCCCCTATGTTGAAATCAAACACAGCTGCCAAATGCAACATCCTACTTCTATGTACATTTGCTAAAATGGGCTTCAGGTATTGCTAGAAGGATGTTTCTTCTGTAATTGAACCTACTTCAGTGTTAATGGAGTTAATTGACATTGAGAATGTCATTGTTTTGAATATGGATTCTAACTTCTATATGACTTTAATTCATTTTAATGTACACAAAAAAAGGGAGCTCTTCAAACAATATACTACATACAATAATACAGAGAAGTTTCTTCCTTGCAGGCATGTAACAGATTTAGGCAGTTGACATAAGTAAGAATTGCATAAAGAAAGAAATGTAAATCCAGGTATTCCACCCATAATCGCATTGATGCATGAGCTACCAGAGAAATACTTGCATATGTGTTTGAGATTCTCAGTTGAAACTGCTTTTTTGTGCACACTGGAAAGGGAAACTCCTCCTTTCTCTTTGATCAGCTGAGAAGCAGCTTCCACATTTTTATTTTCTAGTCTGAACTGATCACTTGCACCGGTGAAACAGGGCTCTGATTCTTGTTCTGCCTCCTGCAAACTTCCTTCAAGCACTTGTCTTTCCTTACCACCTTTGATTCTTACCCTTATCATTGTAACAGTCAGTACTGGAACTGAATTCAGAGGGCCTCATTCCACACAGGTTAAATGAGGTGACACCTGAAGTGACTTCTTTGACAACTTTGGCTACATCAGATTTATGCTGGAACACATGCGGATCAGGAAAGTTTGCTGTCCACTCTTGTCTGCATTACCGGATGCAACTTAATACATCTGTCAAACAAGGAAGCTATCTTCTGGTTTATGGCTATACACTTATTTTTTTCCTCCAGGGAAATTCACTGCAAGTATTACAGGGCAAAAAGAACATTTATATTTCATATACATTGCCATGACTAGCAACACCTTAAGAGATAACACACTTTACCCATAGGTACTTTTTCATAGTTCACTGAAATGTGGATGTCTGGTACAATAGATATTAAATATTTTTCTTCCTCAGTTTACTCACACAATCCATCAAAAGTTGACATCAGTAAACATGACTATGCTAACCAACCACAACACTTTCCAATATAGCAGAGATGCCGGAAAGCTGACAATGATTTTAATATTAGCTTTGACCAAGATAAATTCTGACACGACTTCCACTGTATATGTAATTCTCTAAAGACCCTGATAGACAGAACCCATTTCGTGTCCTCAGAGCACCAAGTGCACCCTGTCATTTTGAAAGATTTGTTAGCCTTAAGTCACCTCAAGCCATCATGACAAAAAAAAGCAATTGTCTAGGGTACGAGAAACCCAGAATGAGAGAAAATAGGTTTTTAGAATGGATCATATATACTTAGTGACTTTTACTTAAAGAACTGAAAATGTTCCATAGTTTGTTTCAACATCAATAATTATTCTCTGAGAAAATACCCAGAGGGAGTAGGCCACCTTTTTTTTCCAAAAATTGTTAAAAATGGAACAGGTAACTGTGGTCATATGGCAGATAGGTATGAAGAAAACATTCCCTTGCTGTAGACCTAGCATTTACATTGACAATTTTTGCAGTAGTGGAGAAATCATAAGATTTTATTCTAAAGGCATTCATACCTAATTTCAATTCACAGAGATGCAAGAAAAATTTCCATCTGGTCTCACTGATTTTCTGTCTGTTCCTCCTTTTTCAACTTGCATTTTCAGTTTCATGTCTGCCCATAGATTTTGTAATTGCCTTTTGAGCATGAACTGTGTGCTGGCCATTCCATTTTTATATGTTCCTGGCCTTTATGTAACTAATTCATGATATTTCACACCTGTCAAACTTCAGACCAGCTTTGATTCAAAGGCAACACAGGAAACATTAAACTACATTAATGACATTAATTAACTGTTTCTGAAAATCAGCCAAAGAAAATATATCTGTCAAGGTCCTACCAGTCTGTGAGCATATTGACAAACTCCATCATCAACTTCAATGTACTTTGGATTTTTGTCCTAGACAGTATGAGCACCACGTTGAACTTGACATGTCAAATATTGTTTGTAGCGATCTTAGAAAAATGTCATCATGCTAAGCATTTGCAAAAAAGTCTTGTTTTTTTATAAGTGAAAAGATATTATATGGCAAATTCAGCTTTAACAACTAGAAGTATAAAAGAGTGAGCTTTATTAACATGAGGCCAGGTTGGACGGGGCTCTGAGCAACCTGGTCCAGTTGAAGATGTCCCTGCTCACTGCAGGGGGGTTGGGTTAGATGACCCCTAAAGGTCCCTTGCAACCCAAAGCATTCTATGATTCTATGGTTATTTAGGAGTTCATAATGGAACTCACAACACAGACTCGAAAATATTTCTTTGCTTTTCCATTTGTAGACTCTGGCTGAGACACATTGTCCTGAAACAGGCAATATGGATAAATTCAACTGCTGGCAGTGGTGGCTAACATCACCTCACCTACTGATACTGTTTCCACCACATAAGTAAGCATCACCAAGCAGAACACATCCCTGGTATTTAAATGGCCATATCTCCCTTTTTCCTCTGGAACTGTGACTCTGCTTGTTTTACCCTCAGTCTGGCTGCTGGGATACAGTGGATTACAGGAAAAGAGGGGAAGAAAAGAAGAGAGGAGAAAGGAACTGCCTTTGTATTTTCCTCCTCTGCTTCCTCATTCCTCAGTTATGCAGCTTTGGAAATAAAGGAACAGAAAACATTATTTGTATTCCTGCCATCAACACTGTTTCTGCCTTGTGACTTTCCGAGACCACAGTTCCCACTCCTCCTGTGACAGGGAAGCAGAAGGTCCACACCGCATCGTCTCAGTGAGCCCAGGGTTCAATGGGAATGACAGTGTGATGTTTTACAACTGCCTTAGTGTTTTTCCTCTACTCTGCTACATCTCTCACAGTTCTTTTCGAGTCTGCTGCTTCTCAGTGGCTCTCGGCCACAGCTTGAGCTCTTCATGCAGCTAGCTTTGAAAAGTAACACAACTGGGTGCAACCTCATCCTTTTTTCTCTTCTTCCAAAGGCACTTTTCCGTTGACAGAAGCAGTGATGTTTGCCTTTCTGCCTGCTTTTTCCAAGAATTACCTTTAGCTCCTTTCTGACTAGAACTTCACCATGTCTGACTTAACTGTTTCTCATTTACAAGCCCACCTAGATTCAAGTAACATATATCAACAGTATAGCTTAGTGCAAGGTAGCTTTATACTGTTGCCTTACACGTGGATGACTAAACAAAAGTCACCTGCAACGAAACAGCACAGGCACTCATTTCTGGGAAACAGTGTATGGGCACACGGGGTACAGAAATTGACAGCGAGCAAGAGGAAATCCCAAAGGTGCCCTAGGAGAGGGATGTCATCTTCTGCCCTTCATCCGCTCGCTGCCGAGAGAACCTGGGCAGCCCCAGATGCTCCGACTCCACCAGCTCGGGGCTGCTGCATGGGTCACGCTGCATGGGTCACTGCATAGACAAATCATCACGAACAATAAATTGTTGTTCTGCTACTTTGGCTTTCCCATCATACTCCTGTCTCAGCGTTTTGAGGTGGGGGTAAGGAAATCGATCCCAGATCCTGTGCTTATAATGGACGAGTACAGGGATACTCCAAAACAGATGTTTTAGCTGTGCGCACACATACTCAGGGGCAGATCTCTACCTACTCTGTGCACCACTCAGTTAGATCACAGCCCAGTTACAGCAACTATGATCAATTTTTCCATTTCTTGCATGAATATTTTGCCTCACTTTAGGAAATAACTTTTTGCTAAATAGCATACACACATGAGTTATATTAAAATATATTCTTTTTTTTTTCTTTTTTCTTAATAAAAACTTAAGAAGTGGAAAACTAAGAGCCACTATCAAATATCTAAGGGCTGCTCAGAAAGTATCTCCTGAAAACATCAACAGACAAAAGCTCTTTCAACAAATCTTGTTTCAGAGAAAATGAAAATATGCTGAAGACAAAGAGCCCAGATACATCAAATATCATCTTGTGTGATTTTAGTTTATGAATAATAAATAAACCAATTAATTTCTCAGAAAATAAAACTCTCTGCTGCAACCCTTACGCATATGTTCTAGCAGTGTGTTTTATTTAATTCCACAGATGTAATTAAATGTGTCATTCATTTGTTCTCCATTATGGTATTTCAGTCAAACATAAACAGCTTTCAGATTTCATTTGCAAGAAAGCTACTTTGAGCCAAGAATTTGCTAACTTGAGAGCTATAGCTTGAGAGGTCTTCACAGGCATTTAGCTGTTCTCCCATCTATTTACAAAGAAATTGAGACTAAACAGCTATACACATACACGTGTGTAAGTAAGTACCGATTTATCACAGTATTAGCATAGAATAAGTTGACAGATTCCTCCCCCCCACATACATTGTGATAGATGATGCCTTCACGGCATGTTCCTCCTATTCTTGGTAGTTTATAACATATTTAATCATGTCTCTGGTTCAGCTATGCTTAGTGGTTTCATTTCATTTGTGCAGTTGGAAAATGTGTGCTGCTGGCAGTTATGTAAAGGAGTCTGCTACTGTGAATGACTGAAATGGAGAAGCAGGGAAGGGCATAAAGAATTTGTGAGGGGAAGTGGCGTTCAGCATTTAATTCTTGTGTTTTAATAAACAAGTCCAGAAATCCAGCCTATCGAGGAAAGTCCCTTTCATCTTACAAGTGATGTGGTTTGACTGTGGTGGAATTCAGCTCAGCCATCATCTGCCTGAAAAAGCCCATTTATAAACAGGGTGGCGATTGCAAAATGAATCCTGGGAAGAAATTTTTTTCAGAGAGGGGGCTATTGACAAGGCTGTACTGCAAAAAGAATGCACTGTGAACAGAATTATCTGTCACAAGATAACTCACTGCAAGGTCAAACATTGACCTTGCACTGGTGAGGCAAAAGAAGCTCTCAGGAGGCAATAGAAGAGGGTTGTTTGAAGGTGGAATTGGGCCAAATCAGCTTCCTTTAGAAGACTGCAAGCAATTGTCATTGCTTTCTGAAAGGATTAGCTACCAACACAGGACAGTTAGGACCTTTTGGGGTTTTCACCCTGATGTGCCAAAAGTCAGGATTTTCCCATCTCTTGCCTACTGCACTTTGTTCTCAAGAGCTGAGCAAAGCCTGCTCTGAATATTTTCTATTCTGAAAAGGCCTGTATCCCTTTTCATTCATACCAAGCATAAATCAATTAGAACAATATAAATATGAAGCACCAGAATAACTAAAGGATCATTCGTTAAGTATTCTGAGGGTGCCCAAGATGAACTGGAAAAGGCTACCTCATTCCTTTTCATGGACTGCTAACTAGAATTTCCAGAGTTTCCTTGCTAAGTTAATTTGAAGTCCTGTGATGTCACTTGAAGCAACGTATGTACTAGATTCTCCATAGACAGCGGGTGAAAAGTTGTATATGGTGACCCTCCCAAAGGCCTCTGCTGCTACACAAGTACTTCAGTACCTCACGTGATGCCCAGAGTGACCCCACTAAGAGATGCTCATTTCAGCTATACATTCAGCCTTCAGCAAGTCACTTAGTTCTGTCCTTCACCTTCTTGAGATGAAAATCCCACAGGGCCAGGAAACAAAGAAGTGTATTCAAACATCTCTGTCAAGGCCCACAGCAGTAGGACTGGAAAATTTTTGATCTTCTAGTGGGTTCCCAGTTATAAAATTAATGACGCATTCACAACGCTAAAATCAACTTCTAAAATTACTGTCCATGCCTTTGATTACAACTTTCTTCCAATTGAGTAATGAAGGTAGTAATTTCTGTTTTTTAAGAGAAGTTTGGGTCTCTTGATTAAATATTTACTACTGCTAAAGCCCTACTTCTCCTTAAAATGTAGAAGATTTTAAGGTACAAAAAATCTTCTCTTTTAATCTGTATCTATTTCTGTACTCCTCACACATTTTGCAGCCTTTTAATTCTCTGGTTTAACCTAACTGCACATCATAAATTAAACATTTAGACAAAACATTGTGCAACTATTGGCCAGGGAAAAATCCTAAAATTTAGTCGCTGAATCTGAGAAAGTAAAAATCTATCTCAAAAAAAAAAAAACTGAAAAATTTATCCCAGGGGTAAAAAAAAAAAACCACCGAAAGAGGGAATACTGTTTAAATAAGAACTTGTCCAAGTAGTGAAGATTCAACTGGTTGAATTCAATTATTTCTTTTTATGTTGGTTTTTTTTTTTCAATATTATTTCATTTTTTAAATGAATTTGCTATGGTCTTCCTTTCTATTTCCCCCCCACTAAATTTAACATGGATGTCATTATACATCATAATTCTGTAATTACAAGTTTCAGTGGGGAGATAACATACAATTAGATGTAATCATGCTCATTATGTAAATGCAATATTATAAATTAAAATCTACAGAAAAACAACCAAGAAAAAAATAAAATCACAAGAAAAAAATCTAAACAGATCCATGCAGTAATAAACTCAAAGTAAAAAACCTGTCCACTAATATCAATATCTCTTCCTACCCCTCTTTGAAATTTCATGTTAGTTAGCATCGTTTTTATTTTACTTCTTAAATTGCTTGGAAGAATAGGACCAGATCAGTCAACTTACCAGCCCTTAGACTAAAAGCATTTAGAATATGAATCCCTCTCCTTGCCCAAATGGACGCATTTTTATTAACCAGGCAGTAAAAGTCCCTGGACTTATTCATCACTGGTAGCTGAAGAACCAACACCTTTCTCCTTTAGCCGTTATATTTTAACCTCTTTTACTGCATTGCGGACTGTACAGCCAGCCTCCAGTCTTTGCTATAATCCTTTAGATTCTGGATAACCGTGGAAGCCAGTGTAGTTGTCTGGCTTCACACATCAGACACTGAGAGCGCAAAGCTACTCCCCCTGTAATTGGCAATAATACTTCTGAGGTAAATCATACAAAAAACTTCTACAAAATTAGAGCATGTTAGGAGTCGCTCCATTGTATTCAGGTGGAGTGAAGCCAGGCTCAGAGATGAGAACCTGGTCTAGAAGTCGTTGGAAGGCGCTGGCTCTGCACTGCCATCATTTAGTACTTTACCACTGTGATCATAAGCTTGCAAAAGAAATTTGGGTTTGCTCTTCAATGTCTCTTTGGCAATGACTGGAAAGCTTAAACTGTTTTTGTCTGTTGTTTCGTTGTTGACATTGTCAGTTATAATGACAGCATGAGGTGCAGAACTCAGCACTTCATTAGGCAACAAGAGGGGGGATAGATTTTCAAGTGTTTCTTGTTTAAAATACGGGGTATCTATCAATTCCTAAGCCTATGGCTCTATTCTGTTCCTAACCTACAGGTCTTAAAAACTGAAAGAACTGGTTTTGAAAAGCACAGCCACTCACGTTTTATGGGGGCTTAGCTAACTGTGGAAGTACCATTTGATTTCATGACTGAACTTTTGCAAGGAGAGATGAAGATTTTTCTCCTGCCTGTGTCTACAAGAGATGCCAAACACTTTCCAGCTCTCAGGAGCCACAGGTGGCCAGATGCTCAGTCTTCATGCAAGTAGTTTCAGTAGCAGCAGGGGCTGCTCACAGTATTCCTGCAAGTGACAGTCTTTTTTGGGGGATTCAGCCTATAATATTTGTGAATTCTCCATTGTCACTGTTGGTAGGAGTTTAAGACACCTGGATATTATTACCTTCAGTAACATTTAAATAAACAAAAGCTGTATCCCATAAAAAAATTCATTATGCAAACCTTTTATAGCCTTCCTTGGGGACACTGAGGTAGAAGTCAAGGCCTACAGGAAACATTTGCTTCCAAGACCAAAATGTGCAAGTTATGATTTTGTGGCAGCATGTGGGAGGCTGTTGGTAAAGTAGCAGATGCATGTTAAAAATCCAATACGGGCTTGAGGGAAACATTTGTTATTTCCCATAGAATAATTCTTCATATGCTCATAGCCAGAATATCTGCAGGGCCCTTCTCACCAACGAAATGGGATCCATTTTCATACCACAAGCCCATACCACCCACATTATACAAGGCAGAACCTGGAATGGCTGCTGTTCAAGTGTACCCTGATGTCTTTGAAGACCCATCATCTTTCAGGACAAAAAATAAGTAATCAGTCATTCCTTTTGTTCTTATTACACTACACACAAAAAGCAGCTTTACCAGCTCTCTTTATTGTTCAAGCACATTCTTTTGCATAATATATTGCTGAATTTGGGTCTCTGAAAACTGGATATGCTAAAAAGAGCCAATGTATTTGCCCCAAAGAAGAATTTGCCATTCCTTTTACCCATGCACAAAGACTAGACAGAAAAAAAAACCACTTATCCAGAAAAAAACAAGTGTTAGAAGATCAAAACCTAGCCACATATTCCAGAAGCCAGCTAATATTTAGGCCTGGTCTGAACTCAGATTTAACAGAAATAAGAATAGTTAACCACTTAGTCATACCCACAAAAAAACTTATATGAACACTCTAAATTCAAATTGAACCATACATGATAATTCACACTAAAATCCACAACTTGCTCCAGTGTAGCCAGATATGGCTTTTAACATGCCACAAGTTTCATCAAAGCCCTACACATTTTGTATTAGAAAAAGGCTTGGGCAGTAAACCTGTGGCTGTTGACCAGTTCAGTGAAAATCACCAAGATGATTGTGATTCTGTTACGGTGGAGTTGAAAAGGTTATTAGGTTGCTGAGTAAACGGTTCCCTTGTCCCTCCTACCTTCAGACTTGTTTCCTGTACTTATTCTCAGTTTTATTTCTTCTTCCACACCAGCACCCACACTTGAATCAGCCCACCCACTTTTCATCTGCCAAGCAATCATCCTTTGCTCCTTAAAACATACAGCTACTTGGCAAAGACTCCAAACACTGATCTTCAAGGATACTCTCATCCTTCCCTCTTTGAACAGTGAGCCAGTATCGTGTATGTACTTACAAATGCTGTAGTAGAAAGCTCAGACCAGCAATTCTAAATGGAATAAAACTGCTTCCATCCAAGAATGAATAATAAATGGAAATGGGCAGTGCTGTCTAAAGACTGTCATCGTTCTTTCCACCTATATTCCCCCTCAGAGAGCCAGTTCTAGCTGGAGGTTTGTCAAGTACCTAATATGAAGCATGAAAGAGGAAAATAAAATTACATTTGAAAAAGGAAGGAGATTTGGAAGCCAGGACGGATGAGTTGTGCACGTGGTGCTGCACTCCACATTGGTATCTGTCTTTTGTCAAGAAGATCAGTTCAGCTTGACATCTACTTCTTAGGATACATCCACTTCATCAAAAGATTTCTGAGAAGGAAGAGGAAAATCTCCAGCCTCTGACTTCTCAGAATTTTTAACCAAGTTAAGGTTCAAAAGCAAAGGGATGCATTAGAAGAAGGAAAAGCAGAGAGTCAGTATCAGAGAGAAAAGAGCTCTGCAGCAGCCGGTACCTTTGCTACCACAATTTTTGAGAAACGGGGAACATGAGGTCCTTGTTATCTGCAGGATGATGGGATCATTCTGCAAAGTCATAACTCAAACTACTGGTCTCCAGTGGGACAGTAAGCAGAAAATACACCACATATACTTCACAAAAGGTGAAGATGTGCAATAAGGCCTTAATTTCAACAATCAATGATGTAAAAAAAGAAAAAGATCAAATCATTACATTTAGTATATTATTAAACACTATGAAAACTATGCAGCATACTATTTCCCTCCAAGTTTTCTTCAAGAAAACAGGATAAAGAACCATAAATATTTGAAAAAAACTTTTTCCTCTTGCTATAGATCTCGTTGCGAAACAACAACAATAAAAATTTAAATCACAATATAAAATACATGAAAACCTTGACCATACAAAGATAGTTCACATGGTGTATCTTGGTAAGAAACAGGAGGAAAAATGAACCAAGCAATGCCAGATGACTGCGTTCAATCAACAGTGTGGCTCTTTCAGTGGTTTTACTAGTTTTTTCTCTGATTATGCACCTCACCCTATCCGCTCATTTAAAGTCTCATTGGCCCACCACACCTCTTCAAAGGAATATCACACAGCGCTATATAAGCAACAGTTCAGCAACAAGTCTAAATAGTTTGCTAGGTACCAAAGAAATTAATCTGGAGTTCTTGATGATTAGGAATTCATAAGTCTCCAGTTAACAACACTGCCAGACACTTCTACTTATATTCACCGACCACAGGCCATCCAGTGAACTCAGCTAGCACAATCATGGACAACTCCAAATACTGAAATTACTTCATACAAGTGTTCATTCTTACAAAGACTGATTTTCCAAGACGCCTTGGTCTTCTGGGTCTCTCAAGTTACTGAAGGTCAGCCCTGCATCTGACTTTCTGAGAAAATTTAATTTAATTTCTGAGAAAGTCAGAGAGAAAGAAACCGAGAATATCCCACACAATCAATTATAGGTGATAATATTTCTATAAATTCTCCGGACAAATAGAGGTTGTCCATGATTAAAGCTCTATGTCCAAAGAAGTTCCTTTAGTATGGCAAATCAGGAACTAGCTCATGGCATGCCCCAATCACACTGTACAAGACACTCAGGGCTTTTCTCCCCTCCCTCACATTGTTCAGTTTAAGTTAATGATTTAAAAGTAATTAAATTCAATAAACTGTGACAGATTAAATAAAACTAATCAAAGTAAATAAATTACTGGTTTCACACGTCTATTGTTTCGGGCAACAGAACAAAAGGAATTAGATGATGAGAGTAAACAAAAGTGAATAAAGTAAGAGGAAAAAAAACCCTTTAGCATTGAGACACATTGCAACTGACTGAGATTAACTTCTCTGTCTGTTCTGCTGCAAAACAGACTCTGTATCAGCTAACAAGACCATCTAATGAGACCTATCAGGGGACTGTTATAACAAGATTAGGAGAGGGACCAGTAGTGAGGTTGTTTCTGCACAATCGAGAAAAGGATTTGTATTTAATTAACAGCATTTGTCTCAACAGTCCATTCCCAAGGAACTGTCTGATAAAGGCAACAAGTCTCTTGAACCAACTGGTCATTTAACCCCACAAACAGTTTTAAAAGAACAAATCTGGGATGACTCCTTATTGATTACTGCAAGGATACATTAAAAGTAGCATTTGGTTGGCAATAAACTTAAAGTAAGTTTGATTTAGCCCCTTCCATTCTCCCCCCAAATAATCCTTACCCAGAATAAAACACATGCATCCAGCTGAAGTTAATGTGTGCACGCATGCCGCTTGAGTCATAAACACCATGGACCAAAGACTTCAGGCTTTTCCTGAATCCGAGCCATAGCGATCACAGCATGTTCATAGTAGAATGCAGAAAAGCAGCACCCCCGTCTGTACAACGGGTCCAGTGAGGCACGGGCATTAACCGGTAAAGCCTGAAGATAGGTGCCTGACAGTTAGCAATAAAAATAATTTTGTAGTAATAAGATTAGGAGAATCTTAGGAGAAGTAAATGCCACAGGAGGATTAGTTTTAGTATTGGGATTAAATGTCACAAGTTTCTGCCTCCCAGATCTACATTTAAATAACACTTCTAGTAATTCTTCACTATCATTTTTTTTGTTGCACTCTGAAAGACACTGACAAGTTCTTTAAAAAATACTTCACATGTAAGTACAAAATGAGAAATATTGAAATATTTAGAGAGCAAGTACCTACACACTTCTGAAGAGTTCTGGAACTTGAGCAATTTAAAAACAAGCACCATTCTATACAGTTGACTGATCTAAAAGTAAGAGAGACTATTGTAGTCTAAAAGTAAAGAGTACTCAGCTCTATCTACAAGAACTATAGAAGTACAGTGATGATAATTCTTTAATTCATATTTGTTCAGAAGAATTGAACCGGCAAGCTCCGATGTGAACCTTGGGCTCTTTAAGAACAAGAGCAGTCAACACCCGGGCAAAAAATCCTGTTCCCACTCCCACCTACCTTGGGCAAAAATAGCAAACAACCTGCCAGTTACTCCAACGCAGGCATGCCAAATACAAAATCCTCTTGTTGCTTATCTCTGCTGCAATTTTCAGGTGTATTGTCAATTCCATTGTCATCTTGTTTGTTAGTTTACTTAAAATCATTATAATTGAGCAGCTAATTGGCATATAAAGCTTTCTGATGATACTGAAGCCTCTAAGCTTGTTCACTACGCAGGCAATAAATAAGTAAATAACTACCATTGTCTCTAACTTTCATTATTAACATTTTTCCACTAATTTTAGACTTTTTAATATGGCTGACAGGCTTGGTGCAAGACTCATGGGTCCAATAGATCTTTTTCAGGCAAGAACTTCCTACCAGATCATTCCCCTAGCTTACTCCATGTCCCTTTCAAGGGTTCTGAGTCACTTCATAAATTGGAGTATTTCTTTCACAATTGTCACTGCAAGGGGCTGCTCCATAGTAGCAGCATTTTGCATAACCAGATTCTACTGCACTGTATGAAAACAGAAGAAATTCTAAAGCTGCATAACTCAACTGTCGCACGCACCTCCCTGTCACACACAGACTGTCAGGCTTCAGATAGTCTTAGACTAAGCAGTCAAGAATTTTTTTAGTAAATTATTCCTGAAAGATTTTATAAATTAAGCGTAAAAGTATGGTATAAGCCTTGGTTCCTTGGGCTGACAGCAATAGCTGACCTCTCAAGGCAATTGCACCTCACATCTGACCGAGGTCATACAGACAAAATTCTCGAAGTCTCCTTTAGACAAAGGCATTTTCCCACTTGGAAAAGGGCCTTACTGCAAACATGAACTTGGGACTAACAACACATTTCTCACTGCCACTGTGGTGTGATTTCCTCCACACAGTTTAGCAGCAGTTAAAAGAGACTCAGCCCCTTGGCTCTGCGCCCATGAGATGCACGGGACACACGAGGAAGCGTGAACCAGCTCCCCAGCTGGCAGCTGACTTTTTTAGCGGGCTGCTCGCCGTTAGCATTCTGAACACATCCTTCCCAGTACCTTCTAACATGCTGTATCGATCAGTGGATGCTTGTACTCACTGGAGACCTGATTTCTCTGCCTTTAATGAATTTAATTCTCTTAGCTCCAGCTAAGTAGCTTGACACCTTTTTATTACATAAAGCCAATCTTTTGCAGGCTTAATCTTACACAGTTTTGATCGTTAACAATGTGCTGTTCCAAAGAACTTTAGGTTCATTTAGAGGGACTCCCTCCACTCCCCATGTCCGTGAACACTGGAAATCCTACCAGAATTTGTTTCTTGTTTTCAGACTCTCCAGAGCACAAAGAAAATAATTAGTCTTGAATAAACTGAACATTCCATTTAGTGGAATCCAGGCTTATGGAGCAGGGATTCTGAGAGTTTATTTAGCTGCCAAAAAAAAACACTTTCAGTGAATATCTTCTACAAGACTTTGTATTGTACTGCACTGCAGCAGACATGGTAACTGTTATTGTAACTAAACAATCACACGCCTGTAAAATATTGTCTGCTTTCCATTATAGCACCTAATACTGTCATAGGCAGCCCTTCCCCCTCTTTATAACCATGTTTGATAATTCTTCTGTAATCCAGACACCCTTACATTCAGAAGAAAATGGACAGTGCTGATGAAAACCTCTTAGAAGCTTGGCAGAAATTAAAACTGTATTAGTAATTTAGATGCATCTAATAATCATTCAGTATCTGTAAAAGCCAAAATAAGCCCTGCAATAATTTATTTTTAGATGATTCCCCCCAAAAGTAATAGAAAAAAAGGAAAGAAATGTTTTAAACTTCCACAGTAAATATAATGTGAGAAAATATAATCATGTTTTGTATATATGCAATGCTTATTTCCAGAACCGTTACACTGCATAAGGCACCAGGTTCACAAATGAACAGACAGTACTTGGCTGTCTTGGAGTTTTGCTGCAATCAAAGCCAATACATTGCACATCCATGTAAGAAACAACAAACAGGGACACTTCCATGTTTTATTATCACTAGATGCATGAATGCATTTCTGATAGTAATAAAACAGGAAAAACAGGAAAGAGAAACTCCAATAGTGTAATTCTGAGCAACTAGAACATACTGAATCTGTCACGCTTGTGAACCAGTAGAGTACAAAAAACATTTTACATGTTCCTTAAACGTACCGCACCACTTGGATTCTTCCAACAGATTGTACTTCTGGGATAGTGACCAAACTAATCCTTCAGTGTTATGCTTTTGTCATCTGAGTAAATTATGTTGTAAATCTTATCTTGCAAAATATTTGTGAGAAATAGATTTTCCTATTATAATCTTGCAAGTTTTAATGACAGCATTCCCACCGAAGTCTGCACATGCACCTTCCTAACCTGCTGTGTCAACAGACAGCAGGCAGAAGCTGGCATTTTAGATTTCCAGTCAAGTTTAGAAGAAATTCACGTAATAAGATGTGTATCCTTTACTTTGCAAGAAATGCTTGTTTTCTTCAAATTGTCCAACAAACTTCAACAAAGTCAGTGGTTTTGACTATGTAGTAGAATTTGTGGCTGTTTACCGATGTGGCAATACACATCGTGGACCTTTCTGAAGACAAACTAATCTCCTATAGCTTGTCAGAAAACAACCAAAACCAAAAGAGAAACTCACTCGAGAGGGAACACCCACCTCCTAACACAGGTTTGGTAACCCACGGCTTTACCTGAAATATTCCTCCCACTGTGGCAACAGAAGCAGAGAGACAGAGCCTGTAGGACCAGTAAGTGACAGCAGTAGAAACACTTCTCACTTCCCTCTGAGAGCTTCAGAGAGCATCAGCAGCATCACAAGGCTTGTGACTCATACGGACATTTTATGTGCCAAATTTGACTTTCTAGTTTCAAAGATTTCTTCAGTTTCATGGCAGGTAATTACAGGTGCTAAGAGTTAAGTTTTACAGACAGTGATGGTAGCAGTAGAAGTAGAATTACAAAAGAGAGAACTAAGAACTGCTGCCCTTTAGAAAAGTATACAGACAGAATTAGGACAGTCTGCTGAACAATTAGAAAAGTACACAAATGGAAGTGGCAGCAAAATGAGAAAGTCTGTTTGTTCAATCATACATTAACTATACCTTCCTTTATTAAAACTAAACAAAAAACTAAATGTAAATATTTTGTATTAAATATTGGAGAAGAAAAATAGTATTTGTGGCATTGAAACCATGCAGAAATGTTCATCTGAACTTCACAGGAATCTGGTTCTGTTACAAATTCCTCTGCACCTCTGTATTTAAAGTGACCACCCAAAGAGAGAGAATTATATTTTCATCACTCCTTTCCAGTACAAACTTACAAGATCTTAATTCTAATTTTGATTTCATATGATCTGTCTTTAAAATTTATTCTAAGAGCATTTACCCAATTTTCTTCATAGAACTTGACAAAAGTGACCATCTTATTACTTAAAGTAAAATAGGAACACAAACATAATAAAAATGCAGTTATGCAATGCACGAGAACTCATTACCAGCAAAACAGGGAACTCCCTTTCACATCACTAGCTCCTTACAACATCATCAACCATGCAACAATCCACAGCATACAAAAAGAACATCTATGTCACAAATTTGTTTTGCCCTGATTTTTTTAATGCTCTTTTAAATGTTCGTTCCCATTCAGAGGTCATACAGCATCAGAATTCTTTTTTTTTTGTTTTAAAGGCACATCTACTCTCATGGATAAATACTGCACAAGCAAGAAAAGATTAGACTTTTCCCATACAAGGCCTGGATAAATCATCGGTACACGGTATTTACATGTCTTTAATGTTTATGAGATGTAATCACCCTTCAGGGTGGAGATGACTGAAAACCTGAATTTGGAAAGTCTGTCATTGCAGCAAGGATGCCTGCTGAAGCCATCTCATTTAGTACCCTGTTGGAAAGGATATGGTTTTGCAAAATGACTGGGAAAGAGAGACAAAAATAAATTTGTGATGCAAGTCTCTGTGATCTTTTTTAGGCAGCCAAGTTGCAGTTATTATCTTTCAAGCTTAGCAACGAAGCAATTCAGAATTTGTATTCTGAAAATTAAGACAATATCATTCTGAATAGCTAGATTCACACTAGGAAAAAAGGAATCAATTATCCATTTGGACTAAAGTAGATGGCAGAGGCTGTAGTAATTGCTCTTTAAATAAAGTACACCATTCCCCACACAGGATTTCATCTTTTAGACTGGAAAAAGATTACAACTCCTCGAATATCCCACGCATATTTATCATACTACTGCTGCTGCAGAAGGGAGAGTTAGTATCTCATTTGGTCTAGACAGACTAGCAGCAAAATAGTTCAGATTTTGTCTAGACTCTAGTGACCAGGAAAATCTGAACAGCTGACAAGTAAATAAGGTTCCCAGTGTACAGCTGTGTTTCAACAGCTCCCTCAATGATACCTCTGATTTATCAATATTTGTTTATTTTGGCCATTTTCCTTAATTTCAAAATGAAGTAGAGTTCTCTCCAAACTAATATTAAAATCAACAGGAAAAAATACACATAAATGCAATTAGTTTTCATAGTGGATATGGTTTCTTAAACAGTAAAAAAAAATCTTAAATAGAAATAATTTGAATTATTCTTACTACATCCTATTCTTTCCTCACTTTTTTAATCCAACCATGCAGTAACATTTTGACTTTCCTGTTCAAATGCACATGACTAATGCAAGTTTCCAACACTGGAAAGCAATATAGAAATAAATTTCTCAAAATATCATTGTGATCTTTGTGTGTTATTTTTGCAGTCTATTGTTCCGTTAATCAATATCTACTACAGATCCAATTCAGTAAATCTGGATGCACATGTTTATAGCAAATGCAAATCTTAAAGAAAACAAATTGACTTACATATCTAATCTACAGGATGGTATGCAACATGCAAGAAAAATATACAAACAGAACATTAAGGGAAGTATTTTACCACTGCACATGGTAATACGATCATGTGTTTTATAGTTCTACGAAGTAAGTTGGAAAGGACAATAAAACCTGTTTCTTACTTCTGCAGTTTGCTATTTTTTCTTTGTTCCCCTCTTTCAATTCAATAATCTCATCTTTCTTAACACTGACTGACTTTGACTTAAAAAGCATTTAATATATTTTCCAATGCATTGAGACTTACAACCCATGTTTGTTAATGGTGTAACAGTCACCATGCAGATAGTCATCATTTGAGCTAAGCAATTGATCTGCAGTTAAAAGATTATTCAAGCAATTTCACTTCCAACAACACAAGCTGCAAGGTGCTGAGTCACCAACCTTTATTCACCCTTTGCCATAAATACAGTAAGAATATTTACTATTCTAGATTTCATACTCTCCTGGCTAATGCTAACAAGTGAGGGACATGCTAGATCCAGCCAGGATCTTTGTTTTACAATGTCGAAAAAAGCTGCCTGGTGGAAACTCAGCAAAGTATTCAGCCACGCGCCTCTTTTAAGCACTGTTGTTGTTGACAGGACCATCTGTGCAGGGTTACTTCTGTAACCCATCACCAGTACGAGTCCAGGGTTGAAGCACTCAAGTTGATGGAACACAGGGGCATACTCTCCTTCTCAACATTCGACTGGTGCGGGACACAGTTTGATGCTACAGGTAATTGCTGTGGGTACAAGCTGTAAACAGCGCACAAACTCTATGCCGACTACGATATGACTAATGTTCAGTTTCATCCAACTTTGCCAGCATTCCCCCTTCTCCTGAAAAACAGTGTTTACTGTCCTATATGCGCCCATGCTATACTGAACAAACCAAGCAACCTATTTACGTAAAAACAGAGTTCAAAGCAGAAGATAGTAACAGACTGGGAATGCAGATTTGCCTACTGTCATAGTGCTTAAAATTTGCAATAGCAGTAAGAAACTCCACGAGTGACTAATTAATCTTGCAATTTGCCCTATGGTATAACAAGCCTTTATAAATTGATATGTACACCCTATGGTATAACCAGCCTTTAGCACAAGGAGATCACCGAGGTGGTCTTTGCATGTGTAGGACTGCATACTGTGTTACTGAGCCACTACAAATGAAGCTTTGTTAAATGACATGACTACGGGAGAAAGACACAAGGGGTTAATTACAGTCAACTGCACGTGAAATATTTTGCTCTCCAGGATTTTAACCTGAAACTAATAGTGCAAGTAAAACTGTCACCCTCCTGTTAATGGCATTCTACAATATCATTTATATTATTTTTCCCTTAGGTATAGTAAGCTTGGTACTATATGGGGGCTGTTAACAAGTGAATTCAGTAGAGCTCAGGAGCTTTAACCTCCTGTTTTATAAAGGTAATCACAGCACAGCTACAGTCATAAAGTCTTATATTACATTCATGTGAGATCTTTCCACAGGCTGACTCCTATGAGCGGTCTGAAAGAGCAAAGATTAAATATTCTCCAGATATTGCATGCTGCAAAGTGATTTGGACATATCTAAACAGTGCCAGACAAAACAGTTTGGTCTATGACAAGCCTAAAAAGAGTAAAACCTCAGACCTCCAAGAATCCGAACAGTGCCAACAACTCTCCCTCTCACTCCTCATCCACCTGCATCCTTCAGTTGTGCCACAGGATTTTCACCAATGCAAATAATTCAAGGAAGAAGTCAAATATTTCACACAAAGCTTGCAAAATGGGAAAGATACCAGGATTTTTTTTTCCCATTTTAAATATCACTACATCCATATAATTTAGGAGAAAAGACAAACTCCTCTTTGAACAGCGCTTACCTTCAACAAGAACATGTAAGGCCTGAGCACAGCACAAATTGTCCCCATGTGGAGGAAACACTGCAGAATGACACCTTTGGACTCTCACATACTCACAACAACACTAAACATAAGACTACTGTTTCAGAGGTCTTATAACACACAAGAAACACTAAACCTAGTAGTAGATAGCGAGATATTATTAATCTCGTCACCAAATCCACATTGTGTCTCCCAGTAATAATCTATATAAGAGAAAAAAATCACTTCTTACAATAAAATCTATATCAGGTCAATCAGAAAAAAAAAAAACCAAAACAAAACCATATTACTTCAACATCAATTTTAAGACTTAGGTTACACATGGCTTTGAGGATCAGGCTAAATATTCATTAGGACCTCTGTAGACTTTATTGGTATACCTCAAGACAAAGTTAATGTCAGCTACACAACATATATCAGTGAACTAGTGAGACTGCAAAGACTAAGCTTTCCTTCAACATTATGTATAATACAATGTTAAAATTACAACTATTGTATTTTAAAACTTGATTAAAAGCCAGCACATACTGAATATCATCTGTTCTCTCACTGAGACTCATCCTCCAAGTGACAAAATAACATGATTTCATGCACCACTGAAGCACAGCCCAAATATACATACATTATTTCAGCTTTTATTCTGCCATGAAGTAATTCTGTTTTCTTACGGCAATACACCTGCAAGCTGTTCTTTCAATAGTTCGAATATTTTTGCTGCTCAGTGAGACCACTGTATGCCAAATAGCTTTTTCTCCACCAGTCATGGCTACAACAGAATTACAGACTGGGAATAGATAGGATTGTAAGACATCCTAGAGACATTATGTGCCACTGGAGCCAAAACTAGGTCTCTTCCACACTAGCATACTACAACGCATCTCCCTTCATAACAGTTGCACAGAATAAGACACAGAACGAGAAAAGGCCACCACACAATGATATTTCTCCGGTGTTAAAGAATTTTCACCTTTGCCTCTTTCTCTTTTTTAATGCTGCCCGACAGCAGTAAAACGTAGTGGCACAGACACAAACTGAGAACCAGAGATCTGCATGTAGAACACTGTCCTCTAAAACACCCTTGCTGTTGGGTAACACATCCGAGCTGGGTTTCACATCTCCAGTTTCCAAGTGTCTATCAGCATTTGAAGAAATTGCCATATCATAATGAGTACCTCATAAAATAAGATGGTAAATATTAAAACCACATAATACCCATGCCTTATGACCAAAAATGTTTCAATGTCTATCATAAAGCTGAAGACGTTTATCTGTTTGGAATTTCAATATCCTGCCCACTCTGAGCAACAGATGTACGATGTTTTTGTACAAAGCATTAGGACTGCAACTTTACTAAAAAAACCCTGTATAAGAGCAGAGAAAAGATCAAGGATTAATCACTAAACTGCATTTTAATATCCGTTTTATATTACTGAAGCCAAGAGTTAATTGATATTTTAAAAGCTTCCGAGTGATATATATTCAAGTTTGGTCATATTCATGTCTTCAACTTTGTAAAAATTTGCTATATTATCTAATGCAGGTATAATTTTGTTCCATTAAGCAATCTGTGCTGAAAATAATTCTGGGACTATAAATCTAATAAGAACAAAATAGGCCTTTTCCTATCTGAGATAAAAGGTGCAGTAGCATGGTTCTGAATCTTACGTGCATAGAAAATCTGCTCTTGAGACTCTGTGATATCTCTTCCTTGTAAATAATGGAAAATTGAGGCCTGAGTTTTTCTTTTTGGTTTGTTTCATTTCACATAAGTATCAGACAGTGCGAATACATGAATTTAACAGATAGCTTATATCTTCTTCACCAAATAAATGTTTTCTACTCTAATTTTTTAAATCACAAAGAGCGACTATTCAGAAATAAGACCAATTTTAAGTTGGCTTCACGCCCACATTGACAGACAGAGTGTCATCCCAGTGCAGGCTCTTCACTCCTTATTGGCTTACGAAATCCAGCTGCAAGAGCGGACCGACCCTGCATTTGTTACACATATAGTTCGATATTAAAAGAATGACTACACCACTCTTTCAGATATCAGGGAAAAAAAGTAAATGAAAACTCAAAATGAGAAAGAATGAGACAAAAATTATTATAATAAAACCAAAATGTCAGCACCCAGTTCTATTGCATATTGGGCTGAAATTTCATCAGCTTGTCGCTAAATAAAGTCTAGAAAGAACAAGTCACGTATAAATGAAGGTTGCAATCTAAATCTCACAGTACAAACTGAGCTCTGTTGCTCACAGAAGTAATCAGTTGAAGAGAAGAAAATTTTTTATCCAATTTGTAAGAATACAGTATTACCTGCTTTATTTAATGACAAAGAAATGTAGGTGTTATCAGTGCCTTGCATTAGAATAAAAAATGCACTATCTTTTAATATACCTGGAAGAAACACAATGTGAAGGGAAAACTGTTCTTATATTTATTTTTATTCCTATACACACAGTAGAAAACAAGTTCAACATCCTTCAAATTAAATACAGAAACCTTATAAATACTACTGTGCTGCTGTTGAGGACAGTCAATTTGCTAATGACAAACACAACTGACAATTTTCTAGCTACCTGGATGGAAGGCTTTGCATTTACTTCATCTATCAGTAGTATCAGTATCCCAAAACACAACGAAACAGCCCATTGCCTTTATGAAGTAACATATCACTCTGTCACAGACAGCTGGTATCCTTTAATTCTTCCCAAATAGGGAGTGCAGTTGATTTTATTAACACACTCCACATCCCCTTCCCTCCTCCACTTCCACTCTGAACCACCTCTAAAGATCTCAGTCAATACATTAAAAAAATTGGCAGTTTTCCACTTCTCAGCAGGTTGGCTCTGAAAAGATCAGTCAATACACAAAATCTGCAGAGAAAAAACACCACAGGAAACAGCACAAATTTCTAAAGGCAACCAGAAATGCCATCAAAAACAGACTGTTGTAATTCTGGAGTTACTATTCCCTCTGGA
>Ga0181612_160875_pt1 | contig 22504 bp, 10 predicted proteins | sample HoacroProtozoa21_FD_119630 | JGI IMG/M metagenome (GOLD analysis project Ga0181612, IMG submission 119630) | Hoatzin crop microbial communities from Cojedes, Venezuel. Combined Assembly of Gp0051906, Gp0051904, Gp0051908
CCAGCTCCCTCAGCACTCGTGGGTGCATTCCATCGGGGCCCATGGATTTGTGGATAACCAGATTGCTTAAGTGATCCTTCACACAGTCCTCCTCGACCAAGGGAAAGTCATCCTCTCTGTAGGCTTCGTCTCTTACCTCCGGGGCCTGGGATTCCTGAGGGCCTGCCTTGGCACTGAAGACTGAAGCAAAGAAGGCAAAGATGTATTACTCTGCTGGTGTCCACTGCAGAGCTCTGGTATTTCAGAGACCGTTTCAGCTGTCCATGCCTTCATGATGTTCTTATTGTCTTTAGGATTTAATTCCAATAAGGTTAATTAATTTTGAGCAATAAATCATATTAAAGTTAACCTTCTGAACTGAGCTAGTTGCATCTTTGCTCTGTAGGCAACAGAGTAATACAGGAATCAAAGAGCAATTCATCCAAGTGTATAATATAGAGGTGACAAATCATCAACTGAAAGATTTTCTTTTAGTATACACACCTGAATTATGTACACAATTTGATACAGCATGAAACCAGGCTCATTGTATGCATGTATATACATATATATATAAGTAATATTGTCTCCCTGATTTCTGTATTCATAGTGTAACCATTTCTTCTTTGTTATTACTTAAAACATATAAATAACACTTTTCATTAAGCATATAAATGTATTATTCATAGACGATCACAGTCAAGCTTAAAGCTCTGTTCTCTCAGTTTTTTTGTAAGAATATATGCAATTGTATGTATACTACCACTAGGCTTGAGTTTTACATCACATTTCAGGTCATACCCATTGACCAGCTATGTTGCAAGGCATTAGGCTCAACCTGCCGCAGTTGATCAGAGCTGAGAAGTTCTGCTGAAAATTGATATAAGATTACTTTCCCTTCTGACTGCCACAAACAGGTCTTTCTGCAATGTATTTGGAAATCACTGTCACATTCCTTGTCTGGAGACTGGAAATTCTACTGTGCAACATGTCTAGTAATACCAGAAACTTTTCTGCAGCTCTCTGTATTTGTTCTTATGTAGAGGATTACATGGAGATAGAAATAATCCAGAGACACATTTTTAGGGTGGACCCACTTCCTTACTGCACAAGAACTTTGGACTAATCTTATGTGTTCTGTACTTAAATAAATTAGCAACACAAAGAACCATTTGCAGCTTAGAGACAACATACAGATGACAGGCAACTGAAGTATCTTGGTGTGATTGAGACAAGCTTCCAGACTGATTTTAAATACCATCAGAGACATCAATATTACTTGTAACACATTGAAGAGGAAGTAGACATCAGACCATTTCTGATCTCAGTTTGGTCTTGGAATAATGTATTCCTGCTTTTCTTCACTGCAGGGAAAAAAAGGGTGACCAAAAAGTCACAGCACACTAACCAATGTGAAACTGGAAGTGTTTTGAGTGACTGAGTATCAAGAAATCTGTTCCAGCTATCTTTCACCCCTTAGCCCAAAAGAAAACTCTCATCTTCATTAATGAACTCTTTCATGTTCTGTCCATTATTTCTGGCCCACCAGTAATATAACTGTGAACACAAGTAATTTTAAAGTCTTGCACATTTCCTATTGCAATATTAGTAGTAATCAAACTTTCCTCTCAACCTTGATTCACAGAAGGTGCTAGAAGCACAACTTTGACTCCAGCAGCATTTAAAATGAACCTTATGGCAAATATAAGAGGATCACTTTAAAATAAAATAAACTTCAGACTTTTGCTGTCCAAGCCTTACTCTGCTATCCTTGTCTATCCCCGTGAGTCTGAAAATCTTCTTGCTACACCAAGGAAAGATTAGGAGAGGGAGGCTATTGAATCTTTTGTAATATTATGAAAATGTGATATTATGGCATTGTGCCTTTGAACACATAGAAGAGTCTGGGAAGTATTTTAGGGATGGAACAAAACACAGAAGTCTACCTTTAGCTGTGTGATCATAATATTTTCCAGAAAAGTGTACTTCTGAAGTATAGTATGATACAAGCAGCATAAACTCTGTTAGATGTAATGGTAAAGGAATATTGTTGAGAGATGCATTTTCTGTAGCCTGAAAGAACTTCCATTCTGTCCTAACTGATTATTAGAAACAATCTAAAAAAAAATCCCCAAAAAAACCCAAACCCAAAGAATTTTTAACCTTAAAAAGCTTTGTCATTTCTTGTTTGTAGAAAAATTATCTCTTTTCATTGCCTGTAGTTAGTCATTGAAAAAAACAGACTACATCCTGACCAGTTGGAGCATCTCCTTTTGAAGCTTGTTGATATGGGAGAATGATTATGAAATGGAAACAATAAAACAATATGATTATGAGATTTTTTTTTGAGCTTTCCACAGTTCTGAATTCCAAGTCAATGCTGCTGAAGAGGATTGCGTTACCTGTCACAGCACAGTCCAGCTTTTGCATACTACTCATGAAATATTGAGGAATAAGACAAAACACTGGTGTTTATAGGCATGGCTGTTCCATTTGCTGAAAGCATAAATATTTATGATCAGGCCATGGCTAGCACTGTGTCAAGTTATATCTCCAAAACAACAGAGTTGTTTACTATGAAGAGATGGGGCTGTCTTGCCACAAAGGCTACACCTGAACATGGACACTGAAATGTGTGCAGGCACGTGTCTTGAATTCTGACCCAGAAAGATACCTCTTCAACGAACATGGTGCTAGGTTTGGGAATTTGTTGGCACGTCTGCGAGAATATTTTTTAAACTCGAGTATATGAGCTTTTGGTATTGAAACCATGTGGATAATATGTATATACAAGTTAATTACTAGGCAGTGGACTATGTTCTGTAGCGGTTCATACATTTGTTATTGTTATTCACTTTTTCTATTACAACAAATAGAGAGCCTGCACCTGCAACACCATGCTAGGTAATTTTCAGGCATAATAACAGCCTGCTTCAGGGAATTTGCAATTAAAGAATTAGATAGCCAAGTACAAAATTATGATCCTTAAAACTGTACTTTTCTTAACATTGTACAACCCTTAAAATTGTTCTAAACCTCACCTAATGCTGGAGTTATTTCATCATTTGTTTGTTTCTTCCTTTATGCTTTCAAGGTTCTTGTAGAACATTGTTTCTAAGAGAAATTTAAGATTTTCTGTTCTTAGCCCACTGAAGCTACCATAACAAGAGGTGATTCAGTTTCAGTGTAGATTCTCAGTTCAATTGCCTGAATGTAGGATTCATGTGTTGGTAAAGGTACCTTTCGGTATTTAAGACATTTACATTGAGCTGGAAGATAATGTTCAATACCTACAGAAGAATTACGTCCTTCTGCAACAGCAGCTGGAGGCCTGCCAGGATATATATATAGTATCTTATAAGGTACTAGATGCATATCTTTAAGCAGCGGAATGGCTGATCTGTCTATATCTGTGCAGGACACTATTGTACTACTTAGTACCATCAATAGAGCTTAGTGAGCTATTCAGATCACCAAAAGGTAGATACACAGGACATAATTCAATTACTAAACACGTATCTAATGCCATTTGAGATGCCCTGTGCATCTTATCTGTTCCCCAAAGTCTGATTCAGAACAATGTGGGTCTCTTGAACTTCCTGTGTCTGATCTGTGAGTTCTGTGCTGATGTTGCAGATTTCTGAGGGCATGTTAAATGTCACCAGATGCCTATCTTCAGACAACAGAATCAAGCCCATGTTAGTTCAGTATCTGAATGGATTTTCAACCTCCAAAAGCCTTCACATCAAAACCACTGGACTGTAATCCATCCAGAATACAGCAAAGACCTCCACTTTAGTTTAATCCATGTTAAAAAAGTGACTGTCTTTTCAAGCAATAGACAGATATTTAGAACACTTGTCTTCAGATGAAGCAGGTCAACATTTTATTCCCTTCACTTCAGAGATTCAAAACGGTATCACTTCCTTCCTGAAGCACGTGCTTGCTAGCAGCCTGTAAAGTAGTTTGCTGTAAGAGCTGAGAATGAAGATCAGGGTTTTATCACCCTGCTGTTTAATCTGTATTGTAAAGAAAAAAAATGAATGAGACATTAAGGAAAGCGATATGCCCTGACTCTGTATCAAAGTGTCTAAGTTTTCAAGCAGAGGAAAAACTCCTCTGACTTCTCTCCTGCAAACAGGTTCTCTAGCTTATATTGCTCATACACTTGATGATAGAATTTAAATAATTATTTGGTACATCACCTAAAAACATCAGGTCTGTTTTTCCAAGAGCTTTTGCCCTCTATTTTTAGATTAGTAGTTTAACACCATCACTTCCCAGGATGTTCTCTAAATGACATAGTAGTCTTGCTTCCCTCCCACATCCTCTTTTCTCCTGTAAGGCAAGAAGCAGCATTTATTGCAGAGCTGTTTCAAAGCTGTATGTATGCTCTTTAGACTATATGTGCTTACTGTGTAACAAAGAGGCCAAACCAAAGAAATCTAAGATAATTCTGTTTTGTTTTGTTTTTATTTTTCAAGAGGACATGTGAATTTTGGTCTCTTCACTTCACTCAGATGCTATTTTTCATTAAAAGTGTGATTTGGCTGATGTTAGCAACAGAGTTTAAAATTTAACAAAATGACAGATAGTTCTAATCTTTGTTACTTGAGAAATGAATGAAGATTTTAAATTAAAATAAAAAAGGAGCCAGATAAAATGAGTTGTGAGTGTACAGATTAAACCCCCAGACATTCCATATTCAAATGACTGTTTTAATCACTTGGAGACAGAGAACTTTTCTTTATTTTTTGTCTTCTCTCTATCCTGTCCAAATTATTTTCTGCAGAATGACATAGCAGTAACTGAAGTGCTGAAGTACTCTCTGTCTTTGGAAAACTTATAAATCAGTGGTTAGGATGTATTCCTGGCAATGGAAAACTTCAAATCTGAAGCTCTTTGAGATGAGGCTGGAATTAAATCAGAGTGCTGTAACCAGTCAGGTGTTAGAAAAATATGTGGGTTGTTTTGCTGTCTTCACAGAGAGCAAAAATTGAAAAAGAGAGCAGATGACACTCTGCAATCTGTCCTTTCAGAGTCAGTTTCAAACATCAAAATATTTCTAAATTACTGAATCCCTGAATGTTTTTAAAAGGGAAAACCTAGTTTCTATTAGTTTAGCGGCATACAGCTCTGCCAAAACTGAAGTGACCCTTGCCACCTGTGTGGATGTAGCTCTTAACATCTGGGAAATTTTCAGTTTGGGGAGGTGAATTGGAAATTCTATCACAGCAGAATTGCAATGAGGAACTAGAATGTAGAATCTAAATACAACCTTATTTCCTTCACTTTCGGTTATATTTTTATTTGTTTGCTCATTTTGTCTCTGTCTTTTGTCCCAAAACCCACAATAATCAGGATTAGATAAATTAAAGAGATACTATTTGCAGTTTCAATCATATCAATGGTGCCTGGAATAATTTACTCTTGAAAATGCCTGTCAACAAACGGATTTGTCCAAGGTAGTCTGGATAAAATTTATTTATGTCAATACAGCTAAATCAGGAGAAGAAACTTCCTAATCCATGCCAATGAGTTCACTGAAACTACGTTATCTTGTCTATGTCATGGATTAATCTCTTTGATGGTGATTTAGGCATCGTGATTGGTTGGACCCTTCAGCTAAAGATCTGATCTAGAGGCTCAAGTGTGTTGATTTGACTCATTCGGAAATCTGTCTCTTTTTTTATGCAGTTCAGTGAGAGGAAGTTCCTGCTTGAGATCCACACTGTTGTGTGAGCTCACTACTTGCACTTGCCAAATACAACCTGGCAGATGTTCATTGCCTCAGGAACTGACTGATGTACCAGATGAAGAGTGCCTGTGGCAGCATGTCAGCTACAAAAAGGAAAAAAAAAAATTACTTGGAAAACACTACTAAATCTAGAGAATAATCATTTCCATTCAAGAGTATGGGAGAATTTGGCAGACAATGAACAAATAGACATATCGTAAGGCAAGAGGGAACAAGGAAAGTTAGCTTTGATATCCCCATATGAGTAATATTTTTGTGGAATATTTTACTGTTATTATTTTGAACTCAGATATGAATGTATTACAGAAAACCTAAGACAGAAAAATATGCCAGAGCTGGGAAACTGCATATACTACAAATATAGAAAAAGGCCTTTAAAAATTTTTCAAGGGTTTTTGTTGTTAAAAAATGCACAGCAATGACCTATGCTTGTTCCTGCTGATGCCAAGAAACTCACTGTTGCTGTGGCTAAGTTTATTCTGATGTCTAGAAGATTATATATGTCAAAGTACACTGATCATATACTTAGAAAATCCATATGTCTGCTTTAGAAGCATGTTGCTTTATGAGGAGGAGGTTCTACATAGAAGTCAAGTGTTTAAAACTTGAACCTTCACACGGAAGAAGAAAGACAATGTCTTCCAGTGTTTGCAGGATGTTATCAACTATCTTTACATTGCAGTGTAGTCAACCGTATAGACCAACAGATTATCCAAAGAGTGAACAAGGAGTGAATTAATTTCTCTGCAAGAGAGAGTGCCTGGAGAGATGTACGTACTGAATTAGAAAATTCACTTACCTAGCAGTCCAGTGTCTTTTGCATTTATATTCATTAAGCAGATTTTCTTTATTTCTATTTTTACTTTTTAAAGGGTATGATTATGGCTTTGTAAGATATGAAACTTCTTTGTAAGCTGAGTAAGAAAGAGAATTGTGTTCTAGGAAGTAGAGAACAGGACTGGGAGCCAAAAATCTTGAATTTTTCAGTCTGAAATAAACACCTCCATTAGAGTTTCCAGTTAAGGTTTTACTTGCTACTTGCACAGTCCAAAAAAGCTTTCTCAAACTGTCTGTCCAAAATGACTTAAAAAGCAGTAGACTAAAAAAAGGGAAGGGAATCTCTGCAAAACACACATTAACTTCTTGGTTTCTTTGTAGCCATATACCTTAACACAATTATAAAGGGAGATATTTACTAATTTCCTAATTCCCTTTCACAGGAGTCTTCAGCAAAAAAAGTAGAATCTGAACTTGCAAAATGGGACTGCTAATAACTCTGTGTGTTGGGTTGACCTGGGCTGTCCACCAGGTGCCCACCAAGCCACTCTATCACTCCACGTGTAGCAGGATAGAGGGAAAAAATACAATGAAAAAGGTCATGGATTAAGATAAGGACAGGGATATCACTCACCAATTACAGCCACAGGCAAACCAGACATAATTTGGGAAGATTAATTTTATTTATTGCCAATTAATAGCAGAGCAGGTTAGTGAGAAATAAGAATAAAACTAAAAAAAACCTTCCTTCCACCCCCCTCTTCTTCAAACAGCTTCTCTCCCGATTCATCTGCCTCCTCCCTCCTAAGTGGCGCAGGGGAACAGGGAGTAAGGGTTACAGTCAGTTCATAACAATAATCTCTGCTGTTTCTTTCTCCTCGTGCACATCCCCTGCTCCAGCATAGGGTTCCTCCCACAGGAGACTCTCCTTCACAAACTTCTCCAGTGTGAGTACTTCCCACGGGCTGCAGTTCTTCAAGAGCTGCCCCAGCGTGGGTTCTTTCCATGGAGTGCAGTCCTTCATGAACAGACAACTCCAGCATGGGTCCGCCAGAGGGGCCACAGACCCTGCCAGTTAACCTGCTCCTATGCAGGCTCCTCTCCGCAGGCTGCAGCTCCTTCCAGGAGCCTGCTCCAGCATGGGGTCTCCAAAGGCCACAGCTTCCTTGGTCTTCACCGTGGGCTTCAGGGGAATTTCTGCTTTGGCTCCTGGAGCACCTCCTCCTCCTCCTTCTTCACCAACCTTGGTGTCTGCATAGTTGTTTCTCTCATATTTTCTCACACCTGCTGTGCAGCATTTTTTACCCCTTCTTGAATGTTTTATCACAGAGGGATTACCAATGTCACTGATGGGCCCAGCTTTAAGGCCAGCTAAAACTGGCTCTATCTGACATGGAGGCAGCTTCTGGTGTCTTCTCACAGAGGCCACCCCTGCAGCCTCCCTCTCCCAGACCCTGTTACCAAAACCTTGCCACATAAACCAAATGCACTCTGAGAGTTTATAATTTTCATCTTGATCCAGATCATCTAAGGACTGCCTATGTTTGGATTTTTTCTTTATTTGCCACCTTTTCCTTCCTGTCTATTCATTATTAGCACCACCATTTCTTCTTTCTGAACCTCAGTGATATGGTTCCTTGGAAATAAAGCCCATCAAAGGATATAGAACAGAAAGATTTACATAAGTTCTCTGGCTGAGAAAGCCACTAAGCCAAAGGGTGCTGCAACTTGGAAATATAATTGTGAGAAAGTATCACTGTATGCTTGCCCTGTTCATACATCTTTTTCTGAGTACCCACTACTGCCTACCACCCTTAGCTGATGCATCTGTGCTATGTTCTTCTATATTCTTCCGGTTTTGGACAAGATGGAGATTCATATGGCAGAAGAAAGAGAAAGGCACTGTGTCAAAGTGAGTCTGCACTGACAGGTTTTTGTATTTTTTAATGTAAGTCAGTGTTTGACTTGTATTTTTTGCCTGGTTTAAGATACAGGTTCAACCTGTTCAGGGTTTAGAACAGAGGAGACAGACATTGCAATTGTTGAAGCAGAACACTAAGGTGTCAATAATTTAAGTCAATGTTACCTTGGAAAGGTGAACAGTAATTGTGGTCTGTAAAAAGGTGTAGGGTTTGCAAAAAGTTAAGTGGATAGCAAATGGGAACTATAGAAGACAGCAAAATCTGAAGGAGTCGCATTAGAAAGTCTGATTACACACCTCTGCTTTCTCCCTTCCCATCTGTTGATGGTCATTTTCTGCAGTTTGGATCTGTTTAGCTGCGAAAATCTCAATACAAGCAGAAAAGGTTGGACTAGATTTTTTGGTGTTGCAAGCCATGGATGTCAGGGACTCTGATATTTTTTACCAACTCAGAAACTACCTCACAGTCTTCATCTTTTGCTCTAACTTTGCATATATTTTTGACAAGAATCTGGTCTCAGACTTGCCATGCATCAAATTATCTAGTGACTACATGGCACAGAAATGGAAAGGTTAAAAGCTAATGATGATTTGGAGGATTCTGCTACAAGTCTATGCAGCATAGAGAGATGTCTAATCCAGAGCTGACATATTTTCCCAAAATAAATGTCCCATGGGAGGCAAGGGAACAAACAGATGATGATCAAGGCTTGATGTAAAGATGAATTCTTTATAAGCTTTTGTTCTGTGTTTATTGTTTATATCGTTCAAACTAAGAGAACAAAGAAGGAAAAAATTACAGATTATTTTTTAACGGAAAGAAACTAGGAGGTATGGAAATGAGAGGTGGAAGATTGGAAGGCTATCACTCCTTTTCCTTGCAATTCTCAGAGAAAGGTCTGGCTGGATTTTGGGCCAGCTGTTCAGATTCTTAAACAATGAGCCAGTATGTGGAATGATGTTTGGCACCCAGAACAGAGCACAAGATGTAATACAGATTTGTCTTCAGTCCCAAATAAGCAGCTGCCTCTGCATTTGTTTCTTTTTAACTGTTTACTGAAATGAAAAGAGAATAATTTACCCAAAATGTTCACATATCATGTTCTAAGGAGAAAATTTCAAAATGCAAAATAGCCAAGCCCAACCTTTTTGATGTTTTGGACCTCCAAAAGAAAGATCACTATACAATGCCAATAAAGCAGTCAGTTCATGTGTTTGTCTGCCACAGGATAACGTAGCCAATTCCTAAACAAACTACCTCTCCTGTGGAGTCTTCTGACCCCTAAACATGATGGCATAAGGGATATTCAAAGATAAGCTGTGAGGTGACAAATTAATGTCCACTTCTGCCCTTTTTTAATTCAGGTTAATTATCCAGGACTGATACAGTTCAAATGAATGGAATTCATCTTATGTTATTTTAGCCATCTCTAGATTAGGTGGTGAAGCTATTAATCTAGTTTCTATACATAATCAGTAGAGAGTGTGAGAGCTTCCTTCAGAAGGTGATTCATGATGTCTATCTGAAATGTCTTTTTCAGGAAATACTTCTTGTTCTCCACTGACTGTAGAAGGAAGCTTAGGCAGCAAGTTTAGGACTAGCTGCCAATTTCTGGATGCTTAAATGAGGTGAAGTGAACCTACCAAGTTTGTACACTGTTTTGAAGGTGAGACTGTACCACTGTGCCTAGCTAACTGGGGGTTGTAACAGTAATGGCAAGCACACTGCAATGTTGTGGAAAACTTTGTAAAATGAGTGCGAACTGTGGTACCTGGCTGTGTTTAATAGCAACTTGAATTCCTAGCTGGCTGTTGGTTTACACTACTTTGTCTCTACTGTGCCAGTACAAACAGTTATTTAAGTTACCCCAGTTATGTCACTCTCACACCTTAAACTCCCTGAGAAACTGAACCTGCTCTGGTGCCAATCCCCTTACCCCTGCACTTTCCTGCACTAATCGAATCTCGTGACAGCATCATAATATCATGTATAGATCAATAGACTCTAGTAGAATGGCACATTAAATGTGTTGTGAATTGAATATTAAGCAAAATATCTGTATTAGCTGCATTTGACTGTAACTGATACCATAGATACTTATATAATCAGAAGTGTAGACAACGCCATAATATACTGCTCTGTACTGGCCAGTCCTGCTTTCATATAACAGAAGCAGGGTCAAACCCAACTCTCCACATGTTATTTAAGCAAAACCACTCATGGATATACTTCCAAGACTGTTTTTACATAGAGTACTGTGCACAGGGTATCTGTCTCTGCACATGAGCGTGAGGTTTCTTCACCTCAAATTGTTGCCCAATTCCTTTCATGAAGAACAAATTCCAAAAGGTAAATGCAGACTCAAGCTGTTTGTATCTAATTAACTCGGGAAATGTCAAGCAGAGGTGGCACACATCATGTCTCTGCAGTCTACCTTCAGAAAAACATTTGAGAAGATCCACAGGAGTACTAAGGCACTGTATTTCATTCTGCTCTGTATTTCTATTTTGTAGCATGTGCAAAACAGGAAAAAGCAGAACTCATCATTTTGCTACTTTTCCTTTTGTGTTCAAAGAAAAGTGAGCATAGATAAGAGTATGAGTTGGAATATTAAAAAATTTATCTGTAGGTTGCTGGGGAATTTTTATGGTACCCCTTGAGGTGAATTAAACACAAGTTTGTATTTAAATATTAAAAAAAAAAAAATTAATGAACATTGGGCAGAGTCATATCACCATAAGTAGTTCTACAAGGAGTCTGCAAAGATGTGTCATGAGCTGATTCCTTACATACCCTTGCACCAGAGCCAATCCCATCAGCAGTTGCATGGGGCACCTCAGCTCAGCCTTGGGTCCATCCTCCAGCTCAGCTCTGCTGCTGAATGGTGGCCCTTGAGTGCTCACATTCCAGGATGGCTACAAGGCAGTGCTTCAGCTGCTAATCTCATCACCAAGGGAAACTTCACTCCCTCACAGGGAGTCCTCCTGTCTCTGACACTCCTACTTCCAGCCAGTTAAACTCCATCTGTGAATTGTCTGAATCCTCTTCTTCGTGGACCAGCATTAAGCGTGCATGTGTAGCTCAAGCATCAATATTAATCCAGCTCTTAGTCTTGCTGGCAGCAGTATATAAATCTAGTGATATTTGCTACCATTCTAACATTTTGAAATTAGTGTGTTATCACATTATGGGTTGATGCTTATTTTGAAAACCCAATTTAAGACTGATCTTTCAACAAAACTTCTTTATCACATCCAGTTGACAGTAAATTTTACCAATCCCAATTTCTACTGACTGCAATGTCTTTGTAGATTCCCATTGAATATTAAACTTTTGGAAAGTAAGGAGATACCCTTATTAAACAGAAAGTCATTGGGAGAGATGGTGGACTCAGAGCTAAATATTTTTAATTAAAAGAATATTTAATCTAAAAATTCCCCAGATTCTGCAGAGATCATCTTCAACTATTCAAGACACTAAAAACAAACAAAAAAACCCCCTGAAAACTAACTCCAAAAAAACAACTAGGAATAAATAGTTTTGTTTGTTTTGTTTTGTTTTGTTTTGTTTTGTTTTGTTTGGTTTGGTTTGGTTTGGTTTGGTTTGGTTTGGTTTTTAAGAAGCCTGTTCTAATCTTTGAGAGCAAAGGAATGTTTTGCAAATAACTCAGAAAAGTGTGGAAATGAAGTGGGAAAAAATAAATTTGGGAAAAGCCTCAAAAGACCTTTTTTTGAGCAGGAGAAAACAGTGAAATCACATTGCAGACAAAGTTTTTTTAGGATCCACCCAAAAGTTAATGTTTATTTGCAGATTATTTTGTCATCCTCTACGTGTTTTGAAAAACTGAGTTTTGCTAATCTCAAAAACTAGTTTTACTTTCCATTCATTCTCTTCCTTTTTTTTTTTTTTAATTATTCCTACCTTGAGAATTACGATTCTAGCAAATTTATCACATTTTCCCTAATAAGACAGTACATGAAGACACAGAAATAAGACCACCCAATTTTGGAAAAAAGAGAATGTTTGTTCATACAGAATAACAGAAGCATAGAATGGTTGAGGTTGGAGAGGAGCTCTGGATGTCTGGTCGAACTCCCCTGCTCAAGCAGAGCCACCCAGACCTGTTTGCTTAGGACAATTTTTGTCCTAGATGTCTAGATAATCTTTTAATGTCTCCAAGGATGGAGATGCCACAGCCTCTCTGGGAAACCTGTGTCAGTGTTTGGTCACCCTCACAGTAAAAAGGTGTTTCCTGATCTTCAGAGGGACCCATTGCCTCTGGTTCTGTCACTGAAAAAAGCCTGGCTCCGTTCTCTTTGCACCCTCCTTTTAAGTATTTGTATACATTAATAAGATCCCCCCCTTCAGTCTTCTCTTCTCTAGGCTAAACAGTCTCAGCTCTCCAGGTTTGGCCTCACCAGTGCTGAATAGAGGGGAAGGATCACCTCCCTTGACCTGCTGGCAATACTTTGTCTAATGCAGCCCAGGATACCATGAGCCTTGTTTGCCACAAGAGCACATTGCTGGCTCATGTTCAACATGGTGTCCACCAGGACCCCCAGGCCCTTTTCTGCCAAGCTGCTTTCCAGCTGGTTGGCCTGGTCAGCACCTACTGGTGGCTGGCATTGTTCTCCCCAGCTGCAGGACTTAGCACTTCATTCTCCTGCAGTGTCTTTCTTTCATTTGTAACTTCTGAAAGTCTCAGCGTTTTCTGATGATGTAAACTAATTCTGTAGTGCCCACAACAGTCTGTACCAGAGCCACAGGCTGCGCACCATAAACAAACCACTGCCTAAGTGGGAAACAAAAGGGGCCAGAAACAGCCCAGAAGACGGAGAACATATATTATCAGGGAGAGGAAGCCGACAAACAGAAGGAAAGATACTTTTTAAGTGCAAGACAAAGACTACAACTGTGTTTAGGAACCATTTTTTTTGCTTGTTGATTTGTTTTAAAAACACAAATCAAACTCATTTCAGTGGACTTGCCCTGAACTGTACCCCTAAGGCAAAACAATTTGTGTAAATCTGTATATAGAACTTGCAGTATGATTAAATTTGTTATAGAAGTAAGACATCCATGAGAAGTATCTATTAAGTGTGTATCCAAAAACATTATTACAATATTTTGAAAAAAAATAATCCTCTGTAAAGGTGTTTTATCTCTCTGCATAAATCTTCAAAGAACTTTATACTAAAAAAAAAATATTATTTAAGAAATACATTTTTATTAAACTTTGCCTATTTCTATCCAAGTTAACAAAACCCTAAAACCCAAGAGCTTTTTCCAGGTATGTTGTGCCTAAGAAAACAGTTACATGCTGTACTGTAAATACATAACACAATCACAAGAAAAAAAAATATTCTTTTCTTTGGCACTTGCTACTGACAAACATTTTACCAAAGGCCTTCACTTTTTAAAATAAAGAAAAGCACTTAGAAGTAACATTCTAAAGGTCAAATGAAAGCATCTGGAAGGGTGACTGAATTTAATACAAGTTCCACAACAAAAATCCCACACAAGAAGCCATGCAAAACATTTTACAGTTCACGGAAGCACAAAATGTAACTGAAATGAACTTCAATTTTATACTGTCATTACTTCATCATTATTTAAGGCTGGATTTTTTTGTGTGTTTGCCTTAAAATGTTGTTCAGCGTTTTTGATAAATACTTGACATCAACTAGTAATCTATATTCTTTTCAGAAAGATATTTAAAATTCAGCACCATGACTTTTAAAATGTCATTCACTGTTTTTCAAGATGCAGTGTTGTCTAATTGTTCCTGTGCATAACAGGTATTTATCTGCATCTGACAAAAGCTGTCTGTATTTTTAAAAAATCCATTTGCTATCAAATACAGAATCAATTGGAGAACAGGCAGAATAATTATAATTACCTGAACCACTCCCATGCATGAATCAAGAAATATCGATCCTTTAGGTTCTTTCGATATTTTCTCATCTTTGTAGAAATTGAGATTATAGGATCCATCACCAAGTTGGATTAAGTGGAAAAATCTTCTTTTAAATGACTAGTGAAAAGAAAGGAGGAAAGAAAAAACAATTACAACACTAGTATTAATCAACTTCATATTACAAAATGTAACACCGTAGGTTATAGAAAAAAAAAGCTTTTGTTTACACATAACCTAATCAGTATTCTCAAAACATAAAAACAGAAAACATTAATTAAAAAAAAAATTAACTTCAAAACCAGCAGCCAGATTGTTCTATATTATTTGAAAGTATTTTGGACCCTTTGGAAGGTATTTAAAACTGACTCTACAGTACTGTATGTAGTAGATATTTACTGCGATAACTGTAAAAATGTGTTTGTTTCCTAATAAAGAGGCAAGAGAAAAAACAGCTCATATTACATAATCTCTTTCCTACTAATAACACACCAGGGTCCAGTTAAGAAAATTATTTAAAACCCTCAACTTCTCCCACGTACTGGATTTTTAATGCATTTTTTCTGTTTTAAGTAGAATAAAAGGAAAGTAAGATTTCACAGATACAAATTACACACAAGCCTCCCTCTTTCATCGTACACTTTGTTTTTAGAAGTAAATCACATACAAATTGACTTTTCAAAGGCACAATGATATTTAATATTGGTGTTCACTTTTTACCACATGTAAGACACTCTTAAACCTACTCTCATTGTCACACTGATTGCACTATTCATGTTGCCTTTGTACAGCCATCCTTGTTTTGTTATTCCACCTTTCTGAGAGCCAAGAGATGCTGCATCCTGGAAATGGGAAGAAAAAAAAAAAGTAAAGTTTTCCATCACAGTCTGAAACTGTTGTATTTATTGAAAATTTCAGAAGTCATTTTTAAAAGATGGAATAGCTATGATGGAATAGCTATGCTCATAATGTAATTATAATAATGTACTATGAGTCCCTGCTGAAATTCTATAGCTTTCTAATTCCAATTATTTTATTTAAAGTGCAGGGAATGAGATTGACCTCATCTAACTTCTGATAAGTAACTTGGCCACTTCTATAGTATTTCTCTCTGGTCAGCAGCAAGACCCAACTTCTAGACAGCTAAATATCAGTCAACATATATACCACTGAAATAGGGGAAAGAGGGAAAACTCAAAACATTTACTTTGTAAGCTTTTTTATATATTTTAATCTTCCAGTGCAAGAATTTTTACCAGTTTCTATTACCAAAAAGAACAATGTAAACTCTTGCATACCCAAAACTTCATTCGAGATTTCTGAAACCATTTTGCTGTATATGTCTTACTTCAAAGACAATACTTCAGTATTTACAGAGCACTAAGTCTTGAATTGTTGAATTGGATCTGCCCTTTTACAGATCAGAATCAAAGTTTTCAAAAGAGAACAAGACCAAACTTGGCAGTAACAGCAAGTTCACAAACAGCAAAACCAATGCATGCATGACTCGTCACATCCACTGCCTGTATACCTCATCCATCTGCCAGTTGATGGAACTTACTAACTACATCAAAACCCATAGCATGTTAACAACTACCAAAAAGCAGTGCTCTACCATCAAAACCAATCAAAATGAAAGATTCGTAATTGCCACAGAATAAACATTAAATCACCAGTTCAAGTAATTTTTAGAGTGCTACCAAGCTGAATTTACCATGGTTTCTAGCTGACATAACCCATTTTGACACAGCAAAAACATTAATGAATTGGAAGTGTAGGAAGATTTTCAACCATTTAGAGGAGAAAAACTCCTTCTAGAGGAGAAATACTCCCGATAATTTATTATCCAAACAGTCAAAATCAGGTGAGTATCCAGTCGAAAACAGAACCACTAAACTTCCTCAAGTGCCTCAACTACTTTTTCTAATTCCTTTTCTCAGCTACTAAGAGAACATAAAAAAACCTGATTACATATGGGGGACAGAGTCATTAGTTCAACAACTGAACATTAAAGCCAAATTTTGGAATAATATTCTGGAACTAAATCAAGAAATTTTCTGTTAAAAGTTACTACTTATTTTATTTACAGATTTAGTCTGTCTAGCTTGCATATTCTCATGCAAATTTCAAAATGCTGCAAACAAAAGGCAAAAGAAGCATCAGTATGCTCCTTCAAAAATTCTAGTCAGCTTGATCCTATGGAAGTTAGGCCTAGTAAGAAAGACATGGTCACCAACTATCAGAGCATCTGATACAATACCCATTAGCCCCCACCCCTGCTGTATTACCCAGATAACTATTTTCTTGTACAACAATCAAGATACAGAGACAACTTAAAACATTGGGCTTCCAGCTATGGTTCTCCACCTCCACTGGTGGGAATTCTGCACAAGGAGAGGATGGTTTAAAACCACCTTTACAAGTGTAAGATGAGTAGATGATGAGTTATCGTCAAAACTTGGCACTAAACAACCAACGCTTCTCTCTAATTTCACAAACCATACATACAATCACCTGACATGGCAAGAATTCCTTCACTACCCCTGTTAACAAAAATTAAGATTAGTTCGATTAAGACTCTTATTCCCATTCAAAGTCTCTGAGGTGCAACATTTCCCAACTGTGTTGAACTGCATGATGCTTCCTAACAACAAAACTGACTGTCATTTGGGTGTCTTTATTTACACCATTCCTTTCTGTCAGGCAGAATTCCTGCCTACAGAGCCAAAAAGCTACTGAATCTTTCCAGCCCACCACCTGTTAATACAAAGGGACTCAGAACCCGGCCAATAACACATGACTTCTACACTGCAAACACACTTCCCATTTCCAACTGCTAAGCTAATTTCCTCATTTTTATTACTGCTGCACACTGTGCTTCACTTTTTTTAATGATCTTTCCCACAAAGCTCAGGGTCAAAATTTACTTCAACAGCAACTGATTCAACAAAAACAATTCCTTATCTTGATCCCATACCCCAGCCTGATTTAAAAATTCTGTTTACAAACACCAACCTGATGGCCTGATAGCCCGAATTAATTTTGGAAAGGTAATTATCTCCTTTTTAATGCTGCAAGATTAAACTAATCTTTATCTGGTTTTCCTCCAGTTTTTAACCACCTGCAGCTTTTTGTTTTCTATCATCCTCTTACTAAATCAGCTTTCTTAAAAAAACAAAACAAAAAACCACAACAAAACCACAAAATCAAAACCACAAACATAAGTGAAACAAAAAGATTAATCTCTTAATCTAAGATTTGCATATATGCTTTTTGGCACACAAAGATGTTAATGTTTGAAAGAAACCTCTTGTATTAATTCTTCCCTTGAGGAAAGAATTTATGGTCCCCCGCCCTGTTCCCATTAATCTCACTTTTCTTCCTAGCATCCTTTTTTCTTATTTAAGTTCCTCATCAAAGAGTAACAGACCTCGTCTCCAGTGACTCTACCTCCAAAAGAGATACAACGCTCCTGCCTGCTCTAACAAGAAACTGGGCAGCAGGAAAGAGGAAGACCTTCCCACTTACACTTCCTAGTAAAAACCAGACCACCGGATAATAGCCCAGCTATAGTTTTTCAGAGTTTAACTAACTGCAGCCGTAAGTATTTTTCCTACTAACGATCACAGTCAATTATATCTCCATTTTTTTCATGTTTAACTCACTGTTGTCAAAAACACTTCTGTTGTCAGAAATACTATCACAGTAAATAGTGGCAAGTCTTTTTAATTTCAGTATAACAGAAAAAATATTCATCCCCATCTTACAAATAGGAAGATTTGGATACAGATGCATGAAATTATTTGTCCAAATATCACAGTGCAGATTAATAGCAGTGCTGGAGAAACAGCATCCTGTTCAGGAATCTACTTATTCAGATGCATTCTCTGGACTATTTTTTCACATTTAATCCAGGAAAACTTGTAACAAACTACTTTCATTTCACATACAGCAGTTCTGAATACAAGGAATTTATAGAAGCAAACTAATTGTCCAAGAGCAAAACCCACAACAATAATTTTATTTTCATTCTTTTCTGTGAGGCAAGAGTTCAAGTACTTGTAAGAAAAGAAAACACCAACATTTAACCACTGTGTTTTGAAACACAGTGTGGTAAAAATTAAATAAATCACAAAAATAACAGAAGCAGTTACTGAAAAAAAGTCTTTGACATTTGAAACATACTTGAAAATTGCTTGAGGCTACAGATATCTCTGGGTTCCCTAAGCCAATGACAAAAAAAGAAAATACCTTGGAGTTTTAGTACATTTTTTCAGCTTTTGTTTCCATGACAAATCCCCAGGTCTTATCCTATACTCAAATTTGTGACAAACTAATTTTAACTCACACCGTACGCTACACAGTCATGCATGCTTAAGTGTGCATAAAGTCATGTTGGAACAGATTCACCTATGGTTTTACTTGACTTCATGACTAAACTGCATGAAATATTTCTCTATATATGACTGTCTATACAGAAACAGTATCAGACAAGACAGATTTCAAGAAAGCTGAAGGATTATCTGTCATCAAGTATTAAAACTTCAGTTCCACTATCTGTCAAAAGCTGTTCTACTGACATGACAGATCTCAGGAATACAAGGCTATTTGAAAGGAGATAGGTAAAATAACTACATTTTTTCCCAATCAGATTGTTCAAGCTCTCTGTTTTCATTTACTGACTTCAACACTTAACTTCTAACCTCTCCTTACCTAACATTCTTTACTGAAAGCAAAAGACAGTAAGGAATTCTTATTTTCTCACCTCATCTTTATCTGCTTCTTCATCCACTTCATATAAATGAACTGGAAGCTTCTCCGATCTTGTCCCCTTACTATGAAAGAAAAAACATCTAAAACACTAGAAATTTTGTGATTAGTTACATATTACATAGCTGCAAAAATAAAGATGTTATTTTCCTAACTGAAAAGGAAAAAGCACAAGAATAACTGAGTAAAAGCACGCATTTTTCACAAAATGTATTTCTTAGCCAGTAATTTTCACAATTTGCACATCTGGCCAAAGTCTTTCTTTTGTTCTACTTGTCACTGTCCTCATATGTAACTGGAGGGAACCAAACGCCTTCTCATTCACTGTGCTCCCATCTTAGGAACAAGAATTCATACCTGTAACTACTGGCTTCTTTTATGGCAAGGTATTTATTTAAATACCTACTGACTAGCACGGTTTCTGTCCTGGGCAAGTGAAAACCAGGTACTGGCTTTTACAAAACCTGTGAATGTATCAGAACTTTTCACAGGAAAAGAAACCTCTTTCTTAACTGATAGATGCAGGAGAACAGGTAGGGAAGACGTCGATCTTCCAGAGTTGTGGGATTCAGAGTATTCAGTCACTTTCAGATAATGAAAAAGTTGGAAAAGATTTATTTAGCAGATGGTTTAGAAAGTCTGTAATAGATGCGGATTAGGCTGTTGCTTTGAATCATCCTGTGAAAATCCGCACTAGTTCACACAGCTGGTTTAACCATCTCAGGTTCTATTCCCTAAGCTCCCAAAGAGAGTTCCAAAAGCTGCCTTTGTTGCTACAAAAACAGGATATTACCATTATAGTTTTGTCTAAACATCAGCCTGTTTTAGTTGCAATACTTACATTCACACTGTCAATGATATAAATTCTTGTTCTGACCTGTCTATTAATAAGGCAGCTTTATTACAGTATCTTTCAGAAAATGTTTTAACAAGGTTTTATACCTTCAAGTACATCAACATAAATTCCATCCAAGAAATCTCTATCATCTCTACTGGCTGTTAAACATTGATATAGCATATTTCAAGTTACATATTACACATATTAATAAATTTCTGTAATAAACACATTTTTATTAAATACAGTTAGAGTTCCTTCACAAATTCAAAATTCTTATTATACCACTAGATAACATACTTACTTTGGAAGCTGTCGAAACTCTCCTGAGTAATCTTCATATCTATAGTTAACAACATGCCAGTCTGAATTGTAGGTTTTGATGCACTGTTTAAATGAAAACTAAGTATCAATATTATTTGGAAGAGGATTAACAGCATTCCCTAGATACACAGACAAAAAAAACCTCTTAAGGTATGGTTGTTTATGAACTACCATGATTACATGTCGATCTCTGAAAATTCTGTACACTTCCCTTCTTTTGCAACACAGCTTTTTGCAACAAGTGCTACTTTTCAACAGGACATTATCATCTGCTAGACGTTATAAACTAGAAAATGGAGAATACACTCAGCATCTGGATTAACCATATTCAGCTGTCTGAAAAGTTAAAGCAGCTTTTCACTGCAACTGAAAACATGATTGAGTCTTTAGAAAACTCAGCATTAAAATACAGATGCACTATTAAAACAGAATATTCAATTTTGCACGTACAGATATGGAGAAACAAAGACTATCTTTTCCTCAAACTTACATTTCTAGTGCAATTAACTTCATATTTAAATTTAAACTACATGCTTACAGTTGTTGAAAAGCAATTAAGTCATTAAGCTCTGGACTAGATCACAGGAAATATTGTTTTACTCCACCCATATTGCTACAGCATAAAAGTACTGATTTATCTTGGCTTTGACAGAAATAACATAAAACTGACAAAATCTGTTGCCAGAAACCATATGGTATAAAATTTTATATGTTACACATAAAGACTTACATGTACACAAACATAGCATCTAATAATTCAAAAATATTTTCTTTATATTTTAAAATACTAAGTTAATACTTGCCAACCAATTGTTTCTGCAGAAAGTGACTAAACTTGATGAATTACCTATAACACTACTCCTCCCTCCTTGTCTACTTTCTTCAAATTTATCTTACAGCTGTTTAGGTTAGGTAATAAGGGCATCTATCACTGTGGAGAAAACACTTTGAGGTTTGAGGTAGATTCAGCTATTTGGAGCTCCTTCAGTTTTCTTGGAATTACAACAGACATTTACTTGGTTTGGACGTCAAAACATCAGCTTAAAATATATCAGTAGAAAACCAGTAGATAACATAAAAAAGACACAAGTTTTAAACCTTTCATTCCTAAAAGGCTTCAACAAGATGTAAATGAAACAACATCACTTCATTTGAGGATGTTTCTTCTATATATAGCATACAAACGGAGCAGTCATAATGAATTTCAGCCTCTACAAGCGTTACAATTATGAATACCTCTGTTCCAGCAAACTGTAAAAGATTATTATGAACAAACTAAGAATGACTGGTGTGGAACACTTTATCAAGAAAAACATGTCACATTGATTCATGCAGATTTACTGTTGCCTCTGATCTTATGTATCGAAATCACCCATGTTCATCTGGGAAAGCCAAAAGCATAAAGGTGGTAGGAGAGAAGCATCTGCAAAACCCAATTACACAAACAAAATAATCCAAAGCTATCCTGTAATTCTTCTTTTCCAGCCACCAGTGAAAAAACCCTGTAGGTTTTCCTGCAAATTTTCCCTTGAAATCCTTGACAAGCAAATAGCAATAAATATTTAATAATTTTTTTCAGGGCTTTCCCCTATGTTTTTTAAATGGTAAATGAAACAGAAGAAAAACAATTCAGGTATAATATTGCTATTACACACAGCCACATGCAATTCCAACATTACCTCAGTTACAAACAAGCTTTGGGCTTCCTTCTCTGCATTTTCAGGAACTGTTGAACGAATGTATCGACTCTGCCGTTTCAGTAATGCTGTCTGATAAGCAACAAAAACAATAAATCAAACTTGCAATTAAAGGAAAGATGGCATTATGGCAACTTTCAGTATATAATAAGACAGAAGCTTAGCAGAAAATACCCCGTGAATACACTGTTTCAGAATAGCCAGTTAATGAGAATTTGCTTTCAAAGATTAGCAGCGTGTTCATTCTTTCACAGCAAGGGCAAGGTTGGAATCGATAAGAAATAGATGCCATAGAAAAGTGTTTTCCTCTATTCTGTTAACACATACAAGAAAATACTAGCAATAACAACTCCACCATGACAACATAACTCCAATATTTTGAAGACAGACATTAGGGTAGTGTTATTACTAAGTATAAAAGCTATTACTCAAGAAAAGGGTAGATTTAGATTAGATATTAGGAAGAAATCCTTTCCTATGAGGGTGGTGAGGCACTGGCACCGGTTGCCCAGAGAAGCTGTGGATGTC
>Ga0181612_158262_pt1 | contig 22503 bp, 7 predicted proteins | sample HoacroProtozoa21_FD_119630 | JGI IMG/M metagenome (GOLD analysis project Ga0181612, IMG submission 119630) | Hoatzin crop microbial communities from Cojedes, Venezuel. Combined Assembly of Gp0051906, Gp0051904, Gp0051908
GGTTATCACCACCATCGGATTTAGCGATGTCCAGTGATATCCAGTCGGCTCAGTCTCTGTGCAGGCGTGGAGGTTCCGGCGAGGACAGAGTCCAGAGCAGCAGGCAGCAAGAAGAAGAGAAAGAGAGAGCTCAGAGGACCATGTGCTGTCCTTTTATAGGGGCATTTTTCCATGCACATAACGTGTCTGCATACGTGCTGCCCCCTTAGACAAGTCCTCTCTTGCTGGTCCACGCGCTAGTCTGCACGCAAGCGCAAAGTAATTCTTTCCTGCAGGTCGTCGTGGCGGTTTTTTCGGAGGCCAGAAAGAGATGAGAACAGCAATGTCGAGACAAAACCAGTTTGTAGCGGTCTTCTACAACGGCCAATGAGGTATTTCAGCTGCAAAAGATTCTTAGTGGCAATGCACAATACAGGGCGCCATAGATGCAGCTAAAAGTAGTAGAATACTTCTGATGTAATGTGTGTAGTGATATTTATTTCTATCTTCTGTTAATACATATATTTAGTAATTTAAACTATAACTATTAGATTAAATTTCAGTGTTTTATGCTCATTGTATTGTCCTTGAGAAGAATATAATGACTGACTGTCATTACCACTTCTGGAAATATTTGGATGGATGTTAACTTGAATTCTGACACCTGGAAGTATGAATGACAGATGAAATTGACAACAAAATTTGCACCCACAAGAAACAAGTAAACCAAACAGATTTTAAAACCTCTCCCATAAAATGACTATGAGTCAGCCAGAATGGGAAATTTCTGAATTTTTAAAGGAGAACTAGAAAAGCCTCAACCAAAGATTCAGAGTCAAAATTAGTTTTAGCTACCTGATAAAGATTTCAGGATCCTGATCAGGGTAAATGTAGGAAGTGGTTCAGAGGTTCTGAACTCCAGTTTGAGAGAGGCATCTTACTAGAGGTCAGGGAAGATTGCCTAAGTCTGTGCAGGAGACGGTTTGAAACATATCCTCTGTTGAAAGCACCAACCTATGCTGTCTCTGAATTCATGCCTAACTTTTCCTCATTCTGCACTTAGAAGTAAGCCATGGCTCAGAAGTTGAGCTTATTGGTGTCCAGGTTTGAATTTGTTGACTGAAGTCCAGTTTTTCGTATCTTGTTCAATCCAATGAAATTGTTGAATCTGAAGAGATGAAGATTTGGTTTAATGTGTAATATTAAAATGTTACAACCTGTAAGAAAAGACATAAAAAAAATCCAGCATTTGCAAATTGGCAAAGTGATCTTCTTGTAGTTTCACGATTTTGCTATCTCTCTGATGTCCTTTCGATGTAGAACCATTTCCAGAGTCTCCAGGAGGAAATGAAAGTAATTGTTAATTTTTCTCTTAAAACTAAACCAAACCAAATCAAACTTGTGAATTAGCTGAGTGAACATTGACTAAAAGAACATACAGCACAGAACCACTACTAAGAAACCATAAACATTTAAATGGCTAGTTGTAAGCAAACATTTAAATGTCATCTTCCTGCTGTAGACCCTCTGACCCAGAATGTTATTTTATTTTGATACATAATGTGACAAAGTTATTATGATAAAATTAATATCACTGCTTTGCATATAAAGCATTCCTAGAGAATGCTGAAATTCACCAATGCAAGCATATTTCAGACCCACTAGTCTTGAATTATAATTGAAACATTCAAGCGCGTTATTCAAACTTAAACTATTACTTACTCTAGTAGAAAAAAGTGTAAGTGAATTTGTATATGAATCATTAATTCAAGTCAGAATTAGGAATCTTGGGTTGTAAACAGAAGAGAAACAATATTTTTAACTCTTAGCTTACCTGTAGAAAAAACAACAGAAATAGGTATAAGAACATCACAGATCTTTTTTTTCTGATGGGACTGACATACAGCAGTATTCTTTAATTTCATCATTACTCTGTATGATGATCTTTGCCAATAGCTCCATAAACACCTAAGGTTTGTGCCAAGTATTTTATAAATGCACAATGAGGGCTTAAATTAGGTCGCCCTTATTGCCACTGAGCACTTCTTATTCAGAAAAACAACATAGTGGCTTAAAAGCCGATATGACAGCTATAGTAGGAGTTATTTCTGTGTGGAGGTATTTGTTACAAGGGGAGGAAAATAGCATGCACACAGCTAGAAATGAGCAGACAGACAGCATCAGTGGAAAATGGACTCTTCTTGCTTCTCTAAAAAGATACCCAGCACACCCTCTGGGATTACTTGTTAAAATTCTCTCAACAATCTCAAGAAAAATTCGGGAAGAGTCTTTTACCTCTGGCAGAGTCTGCTGCCAGTTTTGGATGAGTTCAGTAATGATAAATTATACCTACAAACATACCTTAACCTGAAGGTTCATAAGGGTATTCTTTTTCTTGTGGATTAACTGGATTGTCCAAAATGACAGATATTTAAAAAATACATCCTTCTGAGAAGAAAATCCTTGATGTTTTCTAAAAATGTATACCTCCACTGTTCTTCAGAATACTCCAGCTGAATACTTTTCTTTATTATCATAATGAAGGACAAATATGAATGTTACAAAAGTATACTGCCTTCTGCTTCTTTTCACAAACTCTAACGAATGATGCATAATTTTTAAATGCATCAGATTGTTTATGGTTCTTCACTATTATGAATGAATTTGAAATTTTCCAAAGTACTTCACTGAGATTTGGATGAGCTTTCTGTGTATGTCTATTCTGTCTAATCATGGAGGATTCATTTTTCTGTTTTTTAATAAAGAAATTTAATTTTTCTTTTGTTAATCTTTGACATTGTATTTTCATTCCAATTCCTGATATGGCCGCATATCTTTCAGTCTGTTTTTCTGACAGATATTTTCCACTTTGTAAATAATATTACCTTTCTTACAGTTTATTTGCTTAAAGGCCAAATGAACAGTTTGAGCAAATAAATGTGCATTGTTTGTCTTTGTGTCAAAGTGTTAATATGAATAATTACCTTTTTCTCTTGGGGAAGACAAATTTTGCCTTCATTTTTTCTTCCCTATGTTCTGTTTCAAACATGCTTTCTGAAATTGAAAACAGTTGTATCTCACTGCAGTCGCAGGTGTCTTGAGTTGGGTCGTATGACCCCTGGGTGCAAGCAATCTATACATGCACTTCTTTTTCCTAAAGACTCTGTATTATTGCCCCTTCATTACTCTTAGAGCTGCGTGTGTCCTGGCAGCAGTTTTCTGTGCAATGTCCATTCAGATGAAACATCAGGACATCCTACCTCTGCCAGTTTTGTACTAGATGAAGACATTTCACAGATGTACAGTATCTGCTTGCGTAGTCTCTTCAAAGAAATTTTGCTCTGCAAGCTGTTTCTCTGAATTTTCTTATACCAGGCTAAGAGTAAAGAACTGATTTAGGGGCTAGTCTCTTTGTGGCTCTTAGTAAATGCAGTGGGGCTACATTCTGCTGTGCTTCATCAAAGCCACTTCCTGCGGCACCCATTCTCCCTACTTCACACCTTAGTATACGAAACATGTAAGGAAAATGGAGGAACTCTGCGGAGTTTTAGTCCTTGAACTTCCCGGTTGAGTGAGCTACAGAAGTTATAGATTGTTTCAGGTTTCACATGGTAGAAACAAAAGCAGGCCACTGCTGTTCCTGCATTGAACTCTGCGTGATTTTAACAATGAGGTCACCAGTTCAGATCACTGCTGCTAATAAGAATGAACAGTTTTACAACTAATTTTCTTGACAAAGATTTTGAGCAAATGATTGCTTTGTTTAGACTCTTTGGACTAGATGTTGCATTCAGTTTTAGCCTTATGTAGGAGATCTTATATGAAAGAAAAATACTCCTTGTTCTATCTTTTTTCATGAATGGGGGAGGAATTAATGTAGTGGTTACTAATTCCCTGTACCTGGAGTAAGCCTGGTAAAGCTCAGATGTGAGACAGCGAGAAGTGTTCAGTATGTCTTACTCATATGTTGAAAGCCTTTTATGAATAATTTAAAAATGAAAACCAGTACCACCACCAACAATAAGCCCCAAAGCAAGCCATAAATAGGCACAATACTAAGATGTCTTTAGAAACACCCACCCCAATTGCTAGTAAACACTTTCTTCCCTCACACAGCTTCTTTTGCTTTCTTTCTCTTTGGAAGATGTCACATGTAGAAATATAAACATATACACACAGAAATATAAACAAGAGGAAGGAGAATGACTTTGGTTACTTTAATGAATTGTACAGCTAGAACAGTTGTAGGCTGATGCTTGAATTTGTTTCCAGAATCAAGGTTGCATTGCCTGCTATAGAATCCTCTGCAGCCTGTCAAGAATCACATGAGAAAAGGAGCAGTCTGCAGTGAAAAAATTAATTTGTTACTAACTTTTCTACTATACTGTGATCTTTCCTCTCAAAAAGAAGTAAGAACTTGTTAAGGCTTTCCTTCTACATGTATTTTTAGACATGTTAGCTTATTACTCTGCATCTTTCCATGACTCCATCTGAGGTGGAGAGGAAGAGGTTATCTTTCAACAGCTTCTGTCTGGATAGTTTGTAAACATTAAAGACTTTGACTCATCTATAGAATTAATTAATCTGGGACAGCTGAAACAATTTCCATTCCTGCAGTCTGCCTTCCTACCTCCTGCCAGGCATATTAATGTAAAGTATATTAAAGTCAGTGCTGGTTTATGTCAGCATAATGGTCTGTAAACTATGATGGTTCATCAGCAGCCATGCCTTTCACAGCCTGCTCAGACATCCCTGATGTGGGAGTGTAAATTTATGGCACAGAAGTGGGATGAAGAACTGGGGATGATAACCACTGTAGTTAGACAAATTTAAACTAATGCTATAAATGACTTGGCATCTGCAGCAAGAGCAGAACACCACCTAAACTTCATTGTAACTGGTATGTTCAGTTCAGAAAACACAGATGATATCTGGTTGAGTTTTTTCGCTGGACATAAAAGGAATAGCTGTATTCAACATTATTGCAGTGCACGCTTTAGTTTATGTTCTTGAACCTTGGGGCATGCGAGTTTAGCCAGGGCCATTGACTTTCTCATGTTGTGTTTTTCTCTTGCTAACACTTGAATTTCACTTCAGTTCCCTTCCGGAGGTATAACTCTTGGAAAGCAAAACTTCTTAGGCTATTAATAGAAACTTGTGAAAAAGGTAAATAAGAATGATGAACCAGTAACTAGCAATGTGATAAAAACAAGTCAGTGTTCAGAAAACTTAGGAAAATATAGAAATACCTAGGTGATGTATTGAAGAGTCCCCCTTCCTGAGAATAAAGCTGAAATGCTGCTTCCAATATAACTACAATAATATAGAATTTGTTTCATTTGTTTTCTCAGAACAACTTCAAAGAATTAAAAAACAAAGGGCAGTTGGATCTTGATATTTCTATGACAAAAGGTTAAGCAGAATTATTTTTGGAATCCTTGAATATAATGAATGGTGCATGAAATATACCTGCCAAAACTAATACATCACTATTACTGAGTGATAAAACAGCATAGATATCTGTAAATATGAATGTATTTTAAAGAAATTAATATTAAAACAGCATGAACTTTTTGTTATTTTGTAAAATCTAAAATAAAACAACCTGGAAAACCATACCTATGTCCTATGAATGACACGCAACTCTACTGACAGCATTAGACAATACAGGCACATATGTAAACTGCTTACTGTATCTATTACCTTTAGGAGATACGGAGTTACCCCACTATAAGACATTTTACAATACATGTGTTGTGATATTCACAAGGAGTGTTAAATTAATAATAATTATTATTATTGGCAGAAATTTCTAGACTTACATTAGTAATGATGGTAGATTTAGTGTCTTTTTATTGAGGTTTGACAAACTTATTTGAATTCTGTCTGCGTTGGCAAGGAAAATATGAGATGTTTTTTCTTCTTTGAAAATCAAAACAACTAGCTACCTTACTATTCATAATTTTAATTCATCTATTTGTTCAAACAGAATGCATGCTACTTGCATAAACACAAGTAATTGAAACAAAAATATCTTATTTATCTTATTTCAGAAGTGAAAATATATCTAATACTTGATGTATTGTATAAAACTCCACCTTTCTATATGTCTGACGATTTCCAGGGAAAATAAATATGTAGAGACAGTATCTAATGACTAAAGACACCACTGGATAAACAAGAGATTATTAGACCACCATTACAGAAACAGAAGAGATATTTTGTTAAATCTCCTGACAGGAGTCTTATGACTATATAGAATGTTACTTTGTTTAATGTTGTTATTTCAAAGCTATAGGTAAAACATGTTTGAGGCTGACTGTTACTGCACAGCAGACAACCATCTGGGGACATAGAGATGCTCTTCAGGAGAGAGTCTAGTAATCCATGTGCTTACTCCAATAGTTAAGATTAGCTCCACTCTGAATAATTCCTTTCAAAGTTTTATGACAATATGAAAGCACGATATGGATTTTACAGAGGACGAGGCTGATTATATCTCCTTCTGCAGAGATTTGGCATGTCTGGTGGAGGGGTTTCCTGCCCTAGCCAGCCAGCCTGCAACTACACATCTCCACCCCTCATAGGCCAGTAGCCTTCCCTCAGATGTGCTAGATGACTTGTTTGTATGGGTATCCTGTGACCTGTTTGAGTCTAAAATTGCAAAGTTAGTCTAAATAGCAGGGTTTTGCTAACACTATTCATTTTGACTGCAACTAATAAGGGACCATTCGCAAAGCAGCTTAGTGCATAGGTTGAAGGGGTTGGAAACGTCCCTGTGGACATAGTGACGAGCGGCTGGCATGGAGACATCTTTCACTGACACAGCTGCAGTGTGAAGAGGACGTGTGATCAAACTGTCAGTTTAAGACAAAAAAATGTCAGAACGAAAAAAAACCAGCTTTGCTTTGTTCTTTCTGAGGAAGAAGCAACCTTCATTCAGTGTGAAGTAAAGATACTATGCAAAAATTAATTTTGCAACCGGAAGTTAGGAGTTTCGGATTTCACTTCAGTAAAAACATATTCATAAGGCTTTAAAGCTAGAAGACACCATAATGTCATCCAATTTGATGTCCTCTAGAAAATACATCTTGACTTGACAGTCATTAATTGAGGGAAATGATTCTGCAAAATACACATAGCCTTTGGGAAGCTGGCTTGCACACTGTTGAAAATGGTCAGCTGGTTTTATGAGAAGTCTGAGACACATACAAGTGAAAAACTGTTTAAATTCTTTGTCTCTTTTCAATAAGGATTTACTATAGCTAGGTTAGATGTACAATGAATTTACATATTTTCTTCAGAAGCCTTTTTTTGCAGAAAGTCCAAAATGTGCAAACATTTGCACTGTTGAGGTGTAAAAAGTTTTCAACTGCTCTGTTGATGCTTCATCATCAAAACAGAGAAGTTAAAGCTGAGTATTAACCTGCTTAATTGTGCATATTTTAGCTTTTATACCACATAGGATCTGTATGTGAAGTATCCTGCTGTTCAAAGACCTCCATAATACTGTGCACAATAAGGAAGGTTAATGACTCTAGAATTTCCTGGCATTTGCCAGACTGAAACAGACCTTTAATGCAGTGTTCATGCAGGTTTTGTTGTGTGAAAGATAATGTTGTGGGAATTAGGTCTGAGAAAAAGAATTAGCATTGCTTAGCCTTTTAGGAAGTGCCAGGAAAGTGTTTGAGATGATGGCAGAAGCAGTCAGAGTGTCACTTTCTGCACAGAGCACACCACCATTGGTATGCCAGACTCTCCTGGTGTTGAACACTGGGTCCCTATTTCTCATTGTGTACTGAACCTCTGGATTTGAACAACTGTCCTGGAAAATCTTGCAGTTATTCCACTTCATTTGGTCACAGCATGACCGACCAAAGTGCAGAAAATAAGCAGCCAGTCATCAGCTTCAAGCTTTTGATAAAGACTGATTTTTTTTCTTTTTTTTCCTGGCTTCAGATGTAAACCTGACTTTAGCGAAACAAATTTAACAAGTGGAAAAGTGTGGAGTAGACTAGCCACTGTTTTCAGTTCCTGAAGTCAGTGTAGAGCCCTAGACGTATGCAAGCTGTTCTGTCTGTAGCATATGGCCTGGTGTGCCGCTTTTACAGATCCAGCATATTTTGCATTTTTTACAACATGACATATGGGTTGTGTTTCATTTTTTTGTGAAGTCTTCTGGTTGTAAGGAAATCTCCGCCTCTGCTGTCACCCTCAACTGGGGGATGGGAGACGGGGTAAGCAAAACAGATCAGAAACTCCTATGGCTCCTTGGAAAAAAAAAATCTGTTGTACCAGTAACAATTAACAGACACTGTCCTGCAACTGTTGATATAACTGAGGGCTAAATCTTGGCTGCTACCAGGTGGTCTGCCACTGCAAGCACCATTTATCCTTTGGTTTCCTGTGTATGAGCGGTGCCCAATAGCTGAACCGAAACAGTCTTCAGGTGATTAAAAAGCAGAATTTTGTACAGCAAACACAAATAATCTGAGTCTGAGCTCAAAAATATTATCAGCTACTGCTGTAGTGACAGGTAGCTAAGCCAGTGTGCCTTCCCATGGGTTTTCACAGTGTTCCCAGGACATGACTGATCATTAAGGCCCATATACTACGAATCTGAATAAAAGGGGAGTAAAATTAACTACTTCAGCAAATACTGGCATTATTCTAATGAAATCACATCTGAAAACATAATGGATCACCTTTGGCATTGCCACAATTTGATATATTATGTTACAGTAACCCAGATTTGCTGTGGCCTAACTACTGTCTGCACAGTGAATCTAAACTGCTTGAGTTAGGCCTAAAAAGCCTAATTTTAAATATGGTAGTGGGAGGCTCATTTAAAAACATGATCATCAAATAGTTTGCTTTTTTATTTCATCTCCAGAGAAGGTCAGTAGCACTTCTTTCAAAGTTTAAGTGAGGGCTGTTTTATAACCTTATTGCACAGATTTTTTTTCTGTACCTCAATACTAGCCTCTGTGGTCAAGAATCACAAGTTTAGTAGCAATGAATGGATTCATTTCCATGTTGCACATCTTGTCAAATATGACCCTTTGTGCATTCTTATGTTGTGAGACCTGAATGTGATGTTAAGAGGTTTTGTCACACTGAGGACATATAAGACAGCATTTTTAATAAGGAAGGAAACATGTGAGTACTTTCATTAATATGTTACTACATAGAGAACCTGCATTCAGCTTTAAATTACTGATAAAAGTGTGCTTAAAAGAAACAAAAGCCAGATAGAAATAAATCTTTCTTCTTTAATGCCACACTTTCCCTAGGATCTGCATTCTAATTTCCTGCTTTATGCTACTTCTGATCTGTTGCACAATGGAAAACAGCTGAGAAATTAACTGCCAAAATCTAATATGTCACTATATGGTACAGCAAAATGTGCTTTTCATCTTGTTAACCAGCTTACTTCATAGTAAGTATCTGAGTGAACGTGAGTCCTCTTACGGGTTTGCATTGGTCAAAGGAAGGCTATCTAACACAAAGCAGGAGTCATTCTTGAAAAGTACATCTGCTGCTACAGTATGTTAAATTAAATTATACTTCCTGCTCGTCTGCAGGTCTGTATGGATAAATATAAAAGCGAGTATCACTTAAAAGCAGTATCACTTAAAATAGCACTTCACTTTAGAAGTTTGTCTGGATTTTTGAATATAGTAGAACTGTAGGATTGCGAAGGACAGGGCTAGGGAGACTTATCCCATCTGTGTCTCCCAGTGCATGTGTTCAGACCTACTTTACCTGCATAGTTGTGTCTCTGTTGTTCCCACCAGCCGTTTTGTGGACTCATAATGCAGGGATATTCTCCCTGAATGTTGTAAAGGCTTGTCTTGCCAGATAGCCTGGAACATAAAAAACCTCTCAGGAATCCTTAGAGAATGCAGCACTATGCAGAATTCATTCACTTACTTATTCATACATCTACTTCCAGACTAAAATCTAACAACTATTCTACTTCAGCACACCACGTGATAGTTTGAGAAAGTGTAAAAGAAATTTATTAAAAAGTGAAAAATAAGATTTTAGACCCTACAAAAAAACCCAAACCATTGAATCTTCTGTAATTTTTGAGTTTTACCACTCATTTGAAAGGTTGCTCTTCTAGAAATATAAATCCATAAATAAGACTTTTTATTCAAGAATAGATTTGATGTTTCTTATCAGCAATGGTGAAACTGTGAAAAATTCATTCTTTGCAAATATAAAAATTAGAGAAGTGGTAGTGTGTTGTAGTCTGTGAGAGAGGCATCAAGATGTTGGAGAGTCTTGTTAAACGCTGGCAAGCATACCAAAGCAAGCTCACCCTTGCCCTCTTTCTTATTCATGTTTTATAAGACTCTGTTAAAGGCTATTTTCAAAGTCAAATTCTGGGAGAGATTTATTCCAGATTTTACATAAAGATTCTTGTGTAAGAATATGTTAAATATATTAAAGTATGAAAAATTCCTATTGTGCCATAATGTTGTATACAATTTTTACTAGTTTGTAACTAAGAAAGAAATGCAATCAAGAAGTATTTCTGTCAGTATTTTAGATAACACAAAGAAGCAAAAATCACAAGTTTTTAAGAGAAGGGTTGGACTCTTAAGACATACCTGAGAAAGGAAAAAAAAAGAAAGAAATAATAAGTTCTATTATACCCATCCTTAAATTAATATCTATCCCACAATGTTAAAACTTCTCCAGATCTGAAGTCTCATGCAATAATAGCTGAATTTAACATTTCACATGTTTCCACTTGAAACTGGCAGATGATTCCTATATCTTCTGAACCGTAACATTCCTTTTATTCTCATTTTAAAGACTTGTCTTTCTGCTGTTGTAGCTCAGCAGCTCAAATATGGGATAAGAGTTAGAACCATGAAATAGAGTTGGACACTTTCTTTTCAGTGATAAAAATACAAAATTTGTGGGGGAATGGGACTTTTGGGTTGGGCTGTAACTCTTAATGAACCCAAGTTATATTCAATCAAAGCTGGCTAGAAAGCAAATAAAAAAAAGTTGTAGGTATATGTAAAAGGAAATGTCTCACTTCTCCAGATGTATGCTACTAAAATTTCTTTTGATCTTTTTAAAGATGTACAACTTTTTACTTTCAAATAGCACTCAAGATTTTCCTCAGCAGAATGCAACTAGATAAAAGCAGCAAAAAGAAAAAGAAAAATTTCAGTTTTCGAATCAAATGAACATTAAGTTGATGCAAAGTTTGTCACTTCATCTTATTTTGTTGCATTTCCTTATCTCTAGATCTCCATTTCAGTTTAACCTCAACAGATTTTATCTTTTCCACTTTTTGTTCTAGCAGTCAGTCTGAAGACTGTTACTGCAAGGTGTGACTCCCCAGTTTGCCATTTTCTGTGTGTCTTTCTGGGAAAACCACTTTCCTTACATCAGAGTCACTGTGGTATTTGGAAGCAGAAACGATACTACGTGCTTCTTTCACAGTGCTAATTTTACAGTGTTAAGCTGAGTTTTAAATAAAGTTTGCAAATAAATCTGTGTTTCCTCAAGGTTTTTCACGGAAAGTTCAGAAAGAAATATTTTGTCAGTTGATCAGACAGTTTCTCTGCAAGATGTATTCAGTCATTGGCTTTAGATAAAACACTAGTAAGTACTATTTGGGCTGCAAAAGCAATTAATTGCTGTGTGAGTTCTGAGTTCAGCGTCTGCCAGGCTCAGCTTCAATGATTTTGCTGGCATTTAAAGATTTGTCAAGTAGTATTCATGGCCTAGGAAAAGGTTGACAAAATCTGTATCTTGCAAGCCAGGAGGTAGAAAGACAAAAATGAATAGTGAGAGAGGTGTTTCCTGCTACAGTAGGGCTAACATTGTAATTGTGAATGTGAGTAATTTCACATCAGTAAGGATTCAGTGAGTACGTGTATAATTTATTTTTTGTTGGAGCCATCTGATACAGCCATAAAATAAAGCTGGAAAGAACAAAGAAGACAAGAAAGCATCAGATTTATTTTTTAGAATCTCTATATGTTATTTTAAATTTAATTTAAGCCTAATGGATTTGCAGTTAGAATAGATGTGTGGGTTAATGGTCATGAGTAGTATGCACTGCTGACTCCTCCTCTTTTTGTTGGTCTTCAAAATTCAGGAACAGGTTTCCACAACTGCTGAGAATCATATCTCCTACAACATCAATCCTACCTCTTGCCTACCTTGCAGAAGCTGAAGCCAAGTAGAGTGGGGTGAAAGCTTCTAACTATATGGAAAAAGGCACACACTCTCAGGTAAATGTACTACCATTTGCATGTCAGAAAGAGCTGAAGAAAGTTCTTTTGTATAGAGAACATGAAAGAAATGTTGTATTAGCACTTTGAAGAGTACAAATGAACATACAAAAAATAGTAATACTGAAAAATTAATAGAATCTTGTGTACAAACCTTTCAGACCTAGTTTTATCCCCTAGATTAGGAGTAGGGGAAGGTGTGCTATTTATTGTACAGAAAATATTGAAACTACAAAAATATGCCTTATTTAAGCCTTGACTGTTCCTTTTTTGCTAGGTCATAGTAAGACCGAGGACAGGGACTACAAGAGTGCTCAGCAGCCTGCTTTTGGCACCACCTGGCCTTGACTCCAGGCCCTTCTTTCTCCTGTCCCAGTTAACAATTCTGTCTTTTGAACAAAGTGGAACAACATCAACAGGAAAAACTGAAAGCAGTTTGCAGGGAGTCACTTGTCAAAGTTGATAAGTAGCTCTGTTAGTTGTCCTGAATCAGGCAGAATATAAACTGAAACCTTGATTGCCTACATATCAAAGGTTACTGTCTTAACCATTGCTCTCATTCTTCACCCAAACTAGATTCCAGACCTAAACAATTCCATTATTTCCCTCCTCAAGCAACCCCAGGAATAGAGCATCTGTCTTAGGCTTTTTTTCCCAGTTCTTTGGCATTTGCTTGCTGCTCTGTACTACCCATAGTTGTCAGTTTGGCTGTTGAGAGCATGGGGCAGCTGTTTTCAGTTCCTTCTCTTGGCACCGTAGACTACATCTATACTCATAAATTAAACATTCCCAGGACCATTCTCAGCATTGAGGCCAGCTGGAACAGAGCATCCCACATCCATGCTGTTGCACTCTTTCCCCCTCCAACAAGGGTGACATCATCCAAACTGCCTAATAGGACTACTCCTTGGCCTGTTGTAACTCCCAACTGTGCATGGCAACCGTCTGGGAGAGTCATAGTTGATCCAGAGCCAGAACTGCACCAGAGAGTTTTTAACAGATGATTATGTTCCAATGGTTGGGAATGTTCCCTGCATGATTCTAACATAAATGCAGTTGTGTCATTCTTCACAAATAAATGGGAGTTGCAAGGAAATTCTTTCTTAGCCCTGTCTAAGTATGCTCAGATTTACTACAGTCTGGTAGGGATTAGACTGTAAACATGGCGTTCCCAAAATCCACTGAGTTTTTATCAAGTCAATAATGAGAGAAATTTCTATTAAAATAAGTCTGGCAAAGTGACAAGCAATTGAAAGCAAGGTCCTATATGTGTACTCAAAGTGGTACTCCATTAACAGGCATTCTAAAATTGTATGTTTGCATGCACGAAACACTATTTTCCTGAAAGGCTCTATTTTCAAGTCTACTAGCAAAAATTTACACTTGTATTTTTGCACCTGCAACTCATATTATGAGTGCATATCTGGATTTTTGTGACTCTGATGAGTTCATTGTTTGGGAAAATTATGTAGTCGAAACTTACAAGTACTAGATTTTAGTGCATTTCACTCCCCTCAAGATTGAGAGTTTCTGTGATTCATTAGTTTCAGCTAGTTGTGCAATTTCACAGCTTGTGCACAAAAATGGAAAATATTAATTAGCAATTTTCTCATTGTTTGTTTAAGAAAATGCATGACAGACTACTTGAAATCTGCTCCCACGTTTCCCTGTATTTACTCCAATGTGCAGAGGAAAATTGCTGGTAGTGTTAGAAAGTATTGAAAAGATGAAATATAGATATCTAGCCTTGGGGAGTGTAAATTAGCATATTTTTAATTGATTGCAATATTCAGGGAAACATTTCTCAAGGAAAATTAATTTTAGAGCAACATATTTTGACAAGCACTTGTACTAGTTTAAAAATCTGTGATCAACTTAAAATAAGTTTTAAAGACAACAAAGAACTGTTTCTAATAGTATAAGGAAGTAACACTGTCTTAAAAGCATGTTTTCTCTGGAATTGATTCACACAGTACATAGAAATCCGCATAACCTTTCGGCCTCTTTTTATGGAATTCTGAGGGGCAAATTTTAATCTCAGTTACACTGGTGTGAATAGAATAATTTCTTTGAAGATAGCAGAGTTACCCATAATATATACAAGTGTAACTGAGAACAGAAATGAGCATACAAAGCCCTGGTCTAAAATAAAAAGCCAATTGGCCTCAAACTGGGAACACTAAGCGACTGCTTGCTAGGCAGGCTAATCAATGGCACCTCAAGTACTCAGTGGAATTTTTAAATGTTCATTAGTATTACACTGCTTTTTAATTCTCTCTTATTTTTCTATTTCAGAAGTTTCTTCTCTAATTCACACAAGTGGATTTCCATCCATTTTTGCATGCTTAGGTTAATCTCACATACAGCACGTAGAGAAGGTATGGTACGAATGAGCCAACTGTTGCTTGGCAAAGCTGCTAACTTGGTTTGTTCTTATTTAATAAAAAAGACAAAAGCATTCCCTAGAATTTATTAACAAACACAAAGGGACAGCTGTCACCTTTTATTTCTGAAGGAGCAAGGTCTTAAAAATAGGTGAACTGGTCCATCTACTAGCGCATCAGGAACTTTCCTGCAGGCTGGAGTTGGATATATATGCTCCTGCACTACTTTGCTTGTCATTTCATGCTACATCAGGTCGCTTCCTTCCCTTTGCTGGCTTGTATGAACCTCAGCTGATCTTCCTATGCCATGTAGTGGGAGAAAGGAGGTGCTGTCTCACATTGCTTGTCTTCATACTTGGCAACATAAGGAATTCTATCTGCAGTCAACAAAGTCTAAACAAAGTCAAGAGTCAGTGTGTCAGAGTCAGTGTTACCTCCTGAAGAACTGAAGTATAAGTCCAAAAAAAAGTCTGAGAAATTAACCTATCCCTCTGTCTTGGTCCTTGAAAGCTATGGAAAATGAGCATGAATTGTCGCAAGGACAAACACAGAAATATCTCTCAGAGTAAAATGGAGTCTTACTCAATCTAATTTAAATGGAGTCTCATTTTATATAGCAGCGCTGTCTGGATGTTCACTCAAATAGTGTGAAATGATTTGAATTTCTTCAATGTGGCTAAACGTGCCAAATTTTCCTCAGTATGGTTTCACTCAGTGCAACTACTGTGTTTTCTGTTCTCCAGGTTGAAATAAATTGAGTTACACCATAGATGATACTGTTTATTATGTCTATATTGTAGAATAGCTCTATGAAGAATAAATCAAGAAATACAATGTTCTTCATGTGCATGATCCCATAAAACTCCATTTCCAATTTTCCTACAGAATAAACAGATACATGTTGATTTACAAAAACAAATAAAGAGCATAGAGCTGGATAAATAATGTATACCAAGTCATGCATTTGCAGACTTCTTTCCTTCCTATTTTTAAACAGTGTCCATAAATAAATGGATTGTATCAATTTGCTCAAAAAAAAAAAATTATGTGTTTGCTATGAACTGGCAATGTGCCTGACATCAAGATACCAGAGACTTCTTGTTCCGCATGAATATTCAATCTTCATATGTACAGAGGAAACAGGATGCACTGAGAAGTCAAAGGGAATGTAAGGCATTGGCTCAAGCAATCAAGCAAAGGAAATGGAAGACCAGAGAAGAGTATAAGGATCTTGGAAATCTGAGCTGTCAGTGGACAGAGGTCCGTGCATGACAGGTGACAGAGAATGATGGTTGCTATACAAGAGGACTGCACACTCGAGATATTGGTTGTTTGGGCTGTTAAAGATGTTGCAAAATCCAGCCCAAATTTCTAGCATCATGAAAATAAGTTTGATACCTTCAGCAGTCTGACATCTGAGCACTTCTTTACTTTGCCTTATCTCTAAATCTTCTTAGATATAAGTCAGATTATTTTTTTTTTTTTGTAATGATCTTGTCAGTTTTGGTCCTGTATTAAGTACAGTACTAAGCCCTACACGTGTATGTAATTGGTATACTTTGTAATAAACATACATGACCTTCTTCTGCTGGGTCATTGCATGTCATTTCCAAACCAGAATCCATACTTACAGCAGTGGTTTGTGAATGGCAGTGAACATTATGTTCAGGTCTATGACAAAATGATATGGCTACGCACTTTCTGGATTCAAAACTAAATTATATTTAAATGGTTTGGGCCAGTGCAACAAGAATTGTAAAAATATACTCATCTGATTCAAGGCCACACAGCTGGCTACCGACAGACCTGGGAGTAGTGTTCATGCACTCTGATCAGAAGTCAACTTAACTGATGATTTTTTAACACAAGTGAAAACAAAGCTTTGCTTCTTGAAATTTCTGCAGAAAGGAAACCAAAAGATCTGAGAACACAGTTGAAATGAAAAATCTAATCAGAAATTGTCAAAATGTTTGCAAGTAATTGCTCACTACTCATCTTGATGTAATCAATAGTCTTGTCAACTCCTCAACTTCATTTGTCTGCTTTTTTCCTATCCAGTGGAATCAAAGGCAGTTTAGTAAGATAAGTATGCGGTAAAAGACATCTTGACCTTGTTCCTCAAAGCTGCATTTTATAAAAAGTAACAACTGTCTTTTCTGATTAATACATTCTTATAGTAAATAATACATAAATTACATTTTGACTTACAAAAGAACAATCTCTGTGTTCATTTGAATTTCAAAAATCACATGGATTATACTTTCAGGTGTCAAAAGCTCCAGGGTTCCCTGGCTCTCTTTTGTGTTACACAGTCTTGTAGAGTGCTAAGGGCTGACATGATTATCAAACATTCATGTAAACACTACTATCAAAGCTGTGCTTTCTCGTACTGGCTCTGCACAAGAGGGTCAGCATGAAACATAATTAAAGGAAGGCCAAGGATAGAAATGTCATGCCACCAGCCTTTGCTATATTATAGGTCTCACACGGAGTTCTCTCCAGTAAAGAAAAATAGTACTAGAAAACAAAAGAAAGATACAGAAATTAAGGATTAAGGGTGGAATTTTTGAAAATGCTCACATATTTTAGGGCAAACATGTGCAAAACACAATTTCTCCTAAGGTACTTACATACTTTTTTTCAAAACACCACCAAAAGTGTTTAGATAAAAAACACCCTCTGCACTCCAATTCCTGAGTTCAGACATTTGGATCATACTTAATATTATTACACTAATTTTTATTTACAGTAATTCCTAACTAATTTTTTTATCTGCCTGCCAAAAGACAGAGGATGCAGAATAACTAAAGGGATAATTCTTAAGGCACTGAAGTCACATTCAAAGCTCATTGAGATACATATTGTCAGAACCACAAAAGGACTCCCACACTGCATGGGTAAGCACTGTAAAATTCACTACTAACATAAACAATTTGGCAAACAGGCTGGGCAGTCTACTGGTAAGCCAGGCACTTGAAATAGTCTAGGAGAAGTCTTTGCTTCGAAACCTAAAAAGTCAAGAATCTTAGATGTCTTTCTATGTTGAAAATTTATCAGTTCCAGTCTTTTCATAAGAAACAGGAAGAGATACAACTGAAAAATGGTCCAGTGCATAGGAATGTTGTGCAGAATGTTCTGATGACCCTAGAAGTGTTGACATCTACTACTTTATAAATAAATATTTCAGTCTTCATGTTTTAGCATATCTTTGCCGTTAAAGAAATTCTGAATTTAATTAGCATCATCACTACTAATTGGACTAGCTAGTGAGTGAATGTGAGAATAATGCCAGAGTGCATTTAATGTAATATGTACTTTTGATCTAGACATCTGAACTCTTTCCTTTGGCTTCTGTAACTGGTGGATAAAAATGCTTTTATTAGTTTCCGAGAATATGTGTAAGTAGAGCTCAGGATTAGGATTTGGATGGAAATCGAATGGAAATGGAATGGAATGGAGAAAACAACAATATGACTGTATATTGATTTTATCCTTGTCCTTTCTTCCTTCTCCATAAAATGTACAATCCTTTAGTAAGTTATTTTTTTACACAAAAGTTTTGTTTGTTTTGGATATTATGAGTCTAGTGTGATTATATTCTACATCTAAAATTTTTCCAAGGTATATCTAAAGCCACTTATGTTACTCAAACTGATCAATGACTTCTGTAGCTGTAGTTCTATCAATTCTTATGGAAATGCAAATCCATTTGCAACTTTCTATTTATTATTCAAAAAGAGGAAAGGAAGCATACTCCATGATCACACTATGACCAGAAGCAAATACACTGAAGATTAATATCACCTACAAACTTAAAAATGACACATATATGAAAGTGTTATCCATTTTCACACAACATCAGCATGAAAAATTGTTGCTGTTGCAGCAGATATGTAATGAAAAAGCCATGAAGAACAGATCATAAGATGAGTTAACTACTTCAAAAGTACTGAGTCAGGCTAAAGAAAAAAATACACTCTAATTATCTCCATTAGACTGTCTTTTTTTTTCTTTTGTTTCTCATTCACTTTTCTTTTTTTATATGGTAGCGACAATTTGGTGGGTTATGATCTGAGTTGTGAACTCTTTCTGTAAATGAATGGCCAATATATATATATAGACAGTAATTACTGTATTAGTACCAGCACATGAAATGGACTTCAAAGTTGAACAAGCTTGCAGCTAGTCTTTTTAATTCCACTTCGTAATAGCATTGAAAACAGCTTGCATTCTTCTAAATGGTGGAATGTTGTAAGCCACAGGAGGGTGGCTCGCTGCAGCAACAATGGAGAATACAACTATAGCAGTGTATTTTTTCAAGTACTACTGTGTATTGTATCAGACCCACCCACTTTCCTGTTGTTGCCTGGCTGTCTGCCATCCACTGCTACATCTTCTACAGTAATACAAATCCAACTTTATAAACACCTATAACAGTCTTTTTAATCCTTCTCAGTCTGGCAGACTGAACCCAGGAGGAGAAAATAAATAACCAACCATGCAAATAATCCTCTAGAGGATGTCCAAATATGACATGTCATCTAACTCTATAACAAGTGAGCCCAGTTACTGCATTCATGGTGGTTTTAAGGAGGGGAAAGACTTCGGTGCTGAACTCATAGCTGGGCTGATATGTGAATAAATATATCTTTTTTTATTTTCTATTTATACAGCACAACATGGTGCAATTAACATTTACATGTATTGACTATGTTAACTTAGTGGTATTTAGTTGAAATCACTGCGTATAGTGCAACTACAAACATCTGGAGTTAAAAAAAGTCTACTTTCGTATTGAAAAGTATTTTAAAACTACATTTTTGCATATATAGGGACACATGTCTAAGTGGAAGGATAAGCATTTGGTGAAATTTACATGACAGCTTTTTTTTTTTAGCAGGACCATTCAAAACAGCACATTAAAATAATGGTAACTGCATGTACAAGAAAAGTTGTGAAAGAAAAAAGGTGAAGAGGGAATGCATTATTTAGTTTACCACCATGCCCTTTCCACAAGGTTTATCATTTCAGAAGGTAGGATAAATGTATGTGCAATGAAGGATGAAGGCTATAACACTGGTGAAATCCTTCAAAAAAATCCTATTTTTTCACCTCTGAGTGAAACTGAGTCAGACACAAAGGACATCATTATAACCTCAATAATTGCCAGCGGTCCTCACCTGTTGATGCTACATTCATGGGACGGCTATGCATAAATTATACATATGTTACCACATCAAACAAAAAATCCCTACTTAGTGATCTGTAAACAGAAAAGAAGCAAAAATAGAATAGCTCCTTATTCTCCTCATTCTCCTCCTCTGTCTTTTTCTTCTTGTCTTCATACTAGTGATTTAGTAATTTAGAAATAATATTATGAAGTAAAGTTCACTCTTTGTGTAATTGTGTTTATTTAAAATTAATTCCTTGATGTTGGAAAGCTCTTGTTATCTACTAAAAATTACACACAGATATATATTTCTTGGAAATTGCTGAATTAGTATAGGTAGATGTTCAAATATTCATTTGTAAGGTAAAGTGAAGGCCAAATTAAATCATATCAAAATAAATAAAAACAAATTAAATGAAGTGAGCATCTGTGTGTTACCTGGATTAGCATAACACCATAGAGGTGCACACAGTGGACAATGCCTCATCTATAGAAATTTCCCATTAATCTTAGAAACTTTCTAAGTCCTTCAGAACAGATTCTGGGGGTTATTGAAATTTACAGCCTAAACATGATTCAAGAGTACCATGCTGGTTTGAGGACGGCAAAGATCCTGTTGTAATATACATTAACAAGATTTTATTCTACAAGCCACATAAAGTAAACTTTCCACTCTATTCAATATTCAGATATTTCATTGTCCTCTCATGGGGCACTGGAACTGAAGAAAATGTACTTAAAACTATTAAGAAAGTCCAGCGAAGAAAGGTTAGATAAGTCATGAAGCAAAATGAAAGAATGGAAATTATTTAGTTTAAAGAAGAAAAGGGTAAGGAGGGATTTGATGGGGCACATTTTTAACTTTTAGAAGCTGAAAGAGGTCAATGGATTATTCCTACTCAGAAAAGGTTTAACTCTAGGTCATCACTATATCCGAATACCTTATAACAGAACCTGTTATGAAGATTCAAATAATTGTCAAGGATAGGTGGACATTAGCTTCTCAAAAAATTTCCTGACTTTTCTCATTTGCTTTCTCTCATCAGATGAGATAAACAGTTCAAGCAAGTTGGCATGTGAACACACCAATAGATGGTACTGCTCGGACTGAAGAACAGAGAAAGAAAATGGGTGCGAGTAATATGCAATACTAAGTGTCTGAAAACTATGCACTGATTACTACATATTTCAGTAGTGAATTTATTCCTAGTTTAGGTTCTTTTCAGAAAAGGAGGTAAGCAGTAGAATAGCATTCCTAACTGAAAAAGCATAGATGTTCCCCCTTCCTGACTAGGTCTTATGCCAAGCTGAAATCAGCTGAATTCTCACTTTAGTCCCATTATTTGTGATGTATGCATTAATCAGCTCTGTTCAAGATCCTAGTAAGGGAGAGCTGTTAAAAATTCAGTTTGTTCTCGATTTTGTCCTGGTCCTCTCTGCTGACCTTGTAAGAAAGAATTTTCAAATACAGATAATTTTAATGAACACTTCTATTTAATCAGAACTGGTCTGAAGCTATCTGCCATAGCTGATCACACTGTAATTAGACATGAGGAACTTTAGTTGTCCCTTCTTATAAGTTTAAGAGGATGTGATTTGGTAACCTAGATGAAACAGACTCGTTGCTCAGTGGTTTGCCCTCCCGTCAGGTTCTCAGCAGAAGTTGTACAATATGACAAATCTTTTGATTATTCTGTATTTCACACTTTCTGCTATTTATGCGTGCTCTTTTTTGCATTGAAAGCAAAGAAGCCAGTACAGTCCATTTAACAGAGTCCGTTGATGTTTCATCAGCTATTGATGAGATTTATGCCTAACAGTGGCAAAACGTTTTAATATCATTGAATGTGAACCATTTACAGACAAGTCTAAATGTGAACAAAATACAGATGACAAAATACAAGAAGACATATTGCTGTGTGTGTTCACCGATAATTATACATAAAAGTACACCATTGATAATGACTTATGCAAAATGACATAACCTCTCATGAAGTGAACAAGTATATATGCTGACATTAGTAAAACTGCTGCACTGCTTTGCTTCTCTCCATACAGATCATTTCAAAACATTTTTCTCACCATTTTTTTTTCTTGTAGAATAGAATCTCATTATCCATATACATTGTATAGATTAGCAAGTGCAGCTCTTTTCTATGTGTGCTTCACATTTAACCTCCAAGAAGAGTACTGTTTTAACAGAATTCTCTTTGAGAGGAAAATATTCGTTTTTCAAGCGAGACAATACTGTTGAAAAAGCAGCATGTCTTCATTAAAAACCTTAAATCAACAGAATGACTATGTGAAGTTGATCCTTTCTGTGATGCTGGAAATAACCCCAGGTCATCTTTCTCTTTTTTTAATAGCAGTGTTCATTTATTCCACTGAGATAGATAAATAAGCTCCACCCAGCTACTGAAGACTGAGAATTTTAGTCAAGACCCCCAAAACAGAGGTCATCTTTGTTCTGTGTATGTACAGAAGGCCTCATCAAAAGCACACGGAACCAGTGGGAGCCTCTCCTACTGTAAGGTATGTATCCCATGGCATTTCTATTAAAAGATGGGTTTTATTGTCATCTTTTCAGTCATAGAATCAGAGAATTATAGAATCATAGCATCTTAGATTGGTATGGGCTGGAAGGGACCTTAAAGATCATTCAGTTCCATAGGCAGGGACACCTTCTACTAGACCAGGTTGCTCA
>Ga0181612_120886_pt1 | contig 22501 bp, 20 predicted proteins | sample HoacroProtozoa21_FD_119630 | JGI IMG/M metagenome (GOLD analysis project Ga0181612, IMG submission 119630) | Hoatzin crop microbial communities from Cojedes, Venezuel. Combined Assembly of Gp0051906, Gp0051904, Gp0051908
AATCTTTAGTGTAAGTCAGATGCCCTCTTCACACCACATACGGTATTAATCCGACTTTCGCCGGGCTGTCCCGTAGTAAGGGGCAGGTTGGATACGCGTTACTCACCCGTGCGCCGGTCGTCATCAAAGCAAGCAAGCTTGCTTCATGTTACCCCTCGACTTGCATGTGTTAAGCCTGTAGCTAGCGTTCATCCTGAGCCAGGATCAAACTCTCCATTGTAAAAGTTTTATATCTTTGTCCAATCGACACCCGAAAGTGTCTAGTTGAAACGTCATTGTCCTAAGCCCGGATCCGAAATCTATTTGTCAAGAATTTAACGGTTCGTATTTTTACCTCTGCCGCTGTATAATATAATAAGGTGTGAGTCTCATCAGCTATACAATCGGCGTGCTTCTTGTACTACTTTCTTCTGTCATGTAAATCTTTCAAAGAACTCTTTCTTTTGCCTCTCGGAGGTCATTTTTCCGAAAGCGAGTGCAAAGGTACTGCCTTTTTTCCATTCCCGCAAGCTTTTTCGCAAAAATCTTCAGAAAATCGCAATATTTTTCGTCTTTCTTTACAAAATCGCCCTGTTTACGCTCACAATTCCCCATTTTTTGCATCAAAAACGCATTTTTAAGCAGAAAACGCCCCTCTCTCCGCAGTCGCAATCGTCACACCCCGCCCTCCCCTCTCCATTCATCATTTAGGGCTGGCTATATATTATATATAAGGTGTAGTCAGGTTAGTTATTTTTTTGGTGGCCATTCCATTCTCCCCGTCTCAATCATCAGCTCATCGACGAGATATTCGTCGCTGCGGCAATAAAATATTTTGCAACCACGCAAATTTTAGACAGCTTTTCTGCAAAATAGTTTTTGCCTTATACCTTATATATAATATAAAAGACAAGTGCTACGGCTATGTTTGAAGTACTTTTAAATAAAAAACACAATAAAATTTGCGCAATTCAGAAAAAAGATGTATTTTTGCAGCAAAATAAAGAGCATACCGTATGAGCAAAGATGAAAATGTGAGGAAATTGTCGAAAGGGTTTCAGTACTTTCAAGAAATTCGCGATGAGAAATGTGTGTACGTTGACAAGACCGACCTTGTGTGGGAGATTGCCAACGGTGACAAGTATAACTTTCTGAGCCGCCCGCGCCGCTTCGGCAAAAGTCTCCTCACCAGCACCTTGCAATGTTATTTCGAAGGCAGATACGACCTCTTCAATGGCCTTAAGATAATGGAAAAAGAGGAAGAATGGCCGAAAAGAGCCGTATTCCAATTTGACTTCAGCGGGAAATACACGGCAAAGAAATTGGAAAATTACTTGCGTGAGACCATTGCTCAATATGAAGAAATATACGGCAAGAGTAGTTTTACGAATACGGATGACAGATTTAAGGACTTGATGCAAAAGGCTTGTGAACAAACCGGACATAAGGTCGCAGTACTTGTTGACGAGTATGATTCGCCTTTGCAAGACACTCTGTTTGATGACAAAGTGCATAAAGAGATTGCCGACGTGTATCGTGGCTTTTTCCCTGTTATGAAATCTGGTGGCGATTATTTACAATGCCTTTTCCTTACAGGCATCACGAAATTCACCCAGTTGAGTCTCTTTAGCATAAATAATAGCGTAACGATACTAAGCACAAGGCCAGAGTATGCTACCGTTTGCGGCATCACCCAGCAAGAGATAATCGACAACTATATGCCAGAGTTGGAAGTTATGGCAAAGATTAACGGTTGGACTGTGGAACAAACGTTAGCCGAATTGAAAGAAATGTATGACGGTTATCGCTTCAGCAGCGATGTCAATAAGGAAGTGTACAATCCCTTCAGTCTCATAAATGCTTTTGCCGAAAAAGAACTGTCAAATTATTGGGCTGCCTCAGGGGCAAGCAAAATGCTTAATGAAATGCTGATAAGAACGGACGAGAGAGGCGAGAACCTTGAGGACCGTACAATCACAGCAAAAAAACTTAACTCCGCTGATATAACTAAGGACGACACGACTCTGTTCCTCTATCAAACGGGCTATCTGACCATAAAGGATGCATTCAAAGGAGGATACACGCTTGGAATACCCAATCGTGAGGTACGAGAGACAATATATGAGATATTGCTTCCGAATGTTATAAAGAAAGAACCAGAAACCGTAGATTCCTCCATCAGCAATATGAAGAAGAATCTTGAGAGAGGGGATATCGAAAAAATGATGGAGAGTTTGAAACTGCTCATAGCACAAACTCCATACTCGGTGCGCAAGGAGGAGCATATTTACGAGGAACGTTTCCAATATTGTGTCAGTTGCGCACTGTATCTTTGCGGTTGCATAGTGCAGCCGGAGGTGCAAGTGGCAAACGGGCGCATAGATATAGTTGCACACTATAACAATATTATATTTGTGATAGAGCTAAAACTCGACAGTAATGGCGGGCTGGAAGCGGCGAAGAAACAACTTATCGAAAAAAACTATACCTCCGCCTTTCCTAAAGACAAAGAAGTGTATGCTATCGCCATTAGCTTCAGCACAGAAGAAGGCAGTCGGGGAATTTCCGGTTACGATGTAAGTAAAGTATAAATATACAAGAGATATTAAGAATTGCAACAAAGAAATTGTAATCGCACACAACGTTAAAAAAGTGAGGTTAATAGGATAAAATTTGTGTAAAATGTTGCAAAATTAATGGTTTTTTCTGCACAATTATAGGGTGTTTGTGCAGCTAAAAATGTTTTTTTCACGAAAAAATTTGCGTATCTCGCAAAAAAGTAGTTACTTTGCGGCGGTTTTTTAGACAAACTGCCAGATTCCCCTGTTTTTGGCAGGAGAAAAAGGCATTATGAGTGAGAAAAGAAAATTAAGTATTAACATTAAAAATTAGAATTATGTCAGAAATTGAGCAGAAAGTAGTAAACATCATTGTTGATAAACTCGGTGTTAACGAAAAAGAGGTAAAACCTGAAGCAAGCTTCACCAACGATTTAGGCGCAGACTCCCTCGACACAGTGGAACTCATTATGGAATTCGAGAAAGAGTTTGGTATCTCCATCCCCGATGACAAAGCCGAGAAGATTTCAACAGTAGGCGACGCTATCAAGTATATTGAAGAAAACGCAAAATAAATGGAACTTAAAAGAGTAGTTGTAACTGGACTTGGCGCTGTTACCCCGCTTGGTAACAACGTGGAGGACACGTGGAATGCCCTCTTGGAGGGCAAGAGCGGAGCCGCGCCAATAACACAGTTCGACACCACACTGTTTAAAACCCATTTCGCATGCGAGATAAAAGGGCTCGATGTGAATGAGTACCTCGACCGCAAGGAGTCGCGGAAGATAGACCGCTACACACAGCTGGCCTTGATTTCCGCCATTCAGGGCGTGAACGACAGTGGTTTAGACTTGGACAAAGAGGACAAGACGCGCATAGGAGTGATTTACGGCGTCGGCATCGGAGGTATCCGTACCTTCGAGGACGAAGTGAAGTACTACGGCGTGCACGAGGCCGACGGTCCTAAGTTCAGCCCCTTCTTCATACCAAGAATGATCTCCGACATCGCCGCCGGGCATATCTCGATTCACTTCGGCTTCAACGGTCCCAACTACGCCACGACGAGCGCTTGCGCCTCCTCGTGCCACGCACTGGCCGATGCTTTCAACATCATCAGGCTCGGCAAGGCAAACGTAATGGTGGCCGGCGGCAGCGAGAGCGCCATTTGCGCCTGCGGCGTAGGCGGCTTCAATGCTATGAAAGCCCTTTCCACACGCAACGACGAGCCGGAGAAAGCCTCAAGACCGTTCAGCGCCAGCCGCGACGGCTTCGTAATGGCTGAGGGAGCCGGGTGCCTCATCCTTGAGGAGCTCGAGCACGCAAAAGCCAGAGGGGCGAAGATTTACGGCGAGATGGTGGGTGAAGGCATGAGCGCCGACGCGTTCCACATCACTGCCTCACATCCCGAAGGCCTCGGAGCCAAACTCGTGATGAAAGCAGCCATGGAGGACGCCGGTCTGGGCACTGCCGACATCGACTATATCAACGTACACGGCACATCGACGCACGTGGGCGACATCTCGGAGGTGAAAGCTATCAAAGACGTGTTTGGAGAAGACGCTTACAAGCTCAACATCAGCAGCACCAAATCAATGACCGGACACCTCCTCGGAGCCGCCGGAGCCATTGAGGGAATGGTATGTCTGCTGAGCGTGAAAAACGATATCGTGCCGCCCACAATCAACCACGAGGAGGGCGATGAAGACCCGGAAATTGACTATAAGCTCAATTTCACCTTCAACAAGGCACAGAAACGCACCGTAAGGGCTGCCATGAGCAACACCTTCGGCTTCGGAGGGCATAACGCAAGCGTGATATTCAAAAAATACACCGAATAGACGTTAATGGATATTAGAGACATCCTCAACAATATAAAGCTCCCTTTCCGTAAGGAGAAGGAGCTTTATTATTCGTTGAAAGAAATACTCGGATTCTGTCCGGGGGACATCACATTCTACAAACAGGCCCTGCTACACAAAAGCATAGGCAGGAAGAATGAAAAGGGGAAACCGGTGAATAATGAAAGGCTGGAATTCCTCGGCGACGCCATTCTCGACGCCATCGTGGGAGACATCGTATTCCGCCATTTCGAAGGAAAAAGAGAGGGATTCCTTACAAACACCAGAAGCAAAATAGTACAACGCGAGACCCTCAATAAGCTCGCGCTGGAAATGGGTATCACTGATTTGGTACTCTCTTCAAGCAAGAATAACAGTCATAACAGTTACATGGGCGGCAACGCCTTCGAGGCACTCGTGGGGGCCATCTATCTCGACAGAGGATACGACGCCTGCATGAGGTTTATGGAAAAAAGAATTCTCAACCAGCTCATCAACATCGACAAAGTGGCCTACAAAGAGGTGAACTTCAAAAGCAAACTCATCGAATGGTCGCAGAAAAACAAGATAAAGCTGGAGTTTGAGACCGTCGAAGAGAAAAAAGACAACGACGGAAGCCCCGTATTCAAATACATCGTTACTATCGAAGGTATGGAGGCGGGAACAGGAGAGGGATTCTCCAAGAAAGAAAGTCAACAGAAAGCCGCCAAAGAAGCCCTTCAAAAAATAAGAAAAGAACCGCAGTTCACTGAACTCGTCTATAAAAAGAAAAGTCAAAGAGAAAAAGAAGAGGAAGGGCAATCTAATAACGACAAGGCCGACAACGGAAAAAAGAAAACCGAAAGCGGCCAAAACGAGCGGGCGAGGAGAACCCGCCCCGACAAAGGAGACGGAGTAAAAGAAACGAAAGAAGACAAGCAGGACGACGGGCTCGACCTCAACGGGAAAGACTTCGACCTGAGCGACATCCACATACCGCAGAAGATGACTAAAGAAGACATCATAGCGGCAGCGGAAGCCGAAGCCTTCAAATAAATTTCAAAATATGGCAATTACAGCATTAGCAAGATATATTTTCCTGCCAAGGATAAAAAAACTTGAAGCATACGCACACAGCACTGCCGAAATACAAGACAGTGTGCTGAAAAGTATCGTGGAAAGAGGGAAAAACACCGAATACGGTCTTAAGCGGGCGTTCGCCTCGATAAAGACTTACGAGGATTTTACAAAAAGAGTACCCCTCAACACCTACGAGGAGCTAAAGGAGGATATCGACAGGATGAGGCACGGAGAGCCGAATGTCATCTGGCCAGGCAAAATAAAGTCATACGCAAAAAGCTCCGGAACCACCAACGACAAAAGCAAATTCATTCCCGTAAGTGCGGAAAACCTTAGGGACACGCACTACCGAGGGGGCTTCGACGCCGTAGCTCTCTATCTGCACAATAATCCAAAAAGCAGAATCTTCGACGGCAAAAGCCTCATCCTCGGAGGAAGCCACTCTCCAAATTACGATGTCTTCGGAAGCATCGTGGGAGACCTCAGCGCCATACTCATAGAAAACATCAACCCCATCGCCAACCTCTTCAGGGTGCCGAAAAAAGAGACGGCACTGCTGCAAGACTTTGAAATCAAAAGGGAGAGAATCGCACAGGAATGTATCGAGAAGAATGTTACAAACCTCAGCGGCGTGCCCTCCTGGATGCTCAGCGTATTAAATAAAACATTGGAAATCAGCGGAAAAGAGAATATCTGCGAGATATGGCCCAACCTTGAGATGTTCTTCCACGGTGGAGTGGCATTCACACCTTACAGAAGTCAGTACAAGAAAATCATACCCTCAGAAAAAATGCATTATATGGAGACATACAATGCCAGCGAGGGATTCTTCGGACTGCAAAGCGACCCCGCAGACCCGGCGATGCTGCTGATGATAGACTACGGCGTGTTCTACGAGTTCATACCGATGAGAGACTTCGGCAAACCCGACGCGCAAGCAGTGCCCCTCGCCGCCGTGGAGACGGGCATAGACTATGCGATGGTAATCACCACCACCTCAGGACTGTGGAGATACATCATCGGCGACACCGTGAAATTCACATCCAAAAACCCGTATAAGTTTATCATCACAGGCAGGACGAAGCATTTCATAAACGCCTTCGGAGAGGAGCTCGTGGTGGACAACGCAGAGAAAGGAATAGAATACGCCTGTCAGGAGACGGGCGCGGAGGTGGCGGAATATACCGCGGCACCGGTGTTTATGGACGCCAACGGCAAATGCCGACACCAGTGGCTCATAGAATTCGCCACACCACCCGAGGACATCGAGAAATTCGCCGACATCCTCGACAAAAAACTACAACAGCTGAACTCCGACTACGAGGCGAAACGCTACAAGAACATCACCCTGCAAAGACTGCAAATAACAGTGGGCAAACCGGGCGTTTTTAACGAGTGGCTAAGCTCACAGGGAAAACTCGGAGGGCAGCACAAGGTGCCAAGGCTCAGCAACGAGCGCACCTACATCGAACAGATTCTGAAATACAACACAAACGAAGAATAATGACACGGCACGACATACACACCCTCGCCTTGAGGCTGACAATAATGCTCATCACGGTGCTCCTCGCGGCATCGTGCGCCAGAATGGGCTCCCCCGACGGAGGGTGGTATGACGACGACCCGCCAAAAGTAGTGGCATCGACACCCCTCGACGGAGGAGTGAACATCAAATCCGGAAAAATAAAAATCTATTTCGACGAATACATAAAACTCGACAACGCCACCGAGAAGGTCGTCGTGTCGCCACCACAATTGGAGACGCCGGAAATCAAGACAAGCAGAAAATACATCAGCGTGGAACTCAAAGACTCGCTGAAACCAAATACCACATACACCATCGACTTCAGCGACGCCATCAGCGACAACAACGAAGGCAACCCGATGGGCAACTACACTTTCAGCTTCTCGACAGGCGAAGCCATCGACACTCTGGAGGTGTCGGGAACAGTGCTCTCCGCCGAGAACCTCGAACCGGTGAAAGGCATACTCGTGGGACTCTACGACGACCTCGAAGACAGCGCATTCACCACAAAACCAATGCTCAGGGTGTCGCGCACCGACAGTCGCGGAAGGTTCGTAATCCGTGGCATAGCACCGGGAAAATACCGCGCCTACGCACTCCAGGACATGGACGGCAACTTTATGTTCAGCCAGAAGAGCGAGACAATGGCTTTCTCGCACAACATCTTCTCGCCCTCGGCATACCCCGACACAAAACCCGACACCACATGGCTCGACTCACTGCATATCAAGTCGATAGAGAGCGTGCCATACACACACTTCGTGCCCGACGACATCACACTCCTGACATTCACGGAGACAAACACCGACAGGTTTTTCCTCAAGCAGGACCGCAAGGAGGACTACAGGAAATTCACCTTCTATTTCACCTACGGCAGCGACTCTCTACCCGAGATAAAAGGACTGAACTTCAATGCTGACAACGCTTTCATCGTTGAACCGACACCGCACAAAGACACGATAACTTACTGGATTAAGGACACCACGCTCTGCAACCAGGACACGCTCGAAATGGCACTGACATACCTGACGAGCGACACCACCGGAGCACTCTACAGCACTACCGACACATTGGAGATAATAGCAAAAGACTCATACGAGAAACGGCAGAAGCGCGAGAAAGAAAGCTTCGAGAAATGGCAGAAAGAACAGGAGAAGAAAAAGAAGAAAGAGCAGCCATACGACAGCATCAGAAAGCCGGAACCGCTGAAGACAGAACTCAAAAACTCGGGCGAGAAAGATCCGGATACCGACATAAAAATACTGCTGCCCACACCCGTGGCGGAGTTTGACACATCGAAAGTGCATCTCTATGTGATGATCGACTCTATGTGGTACAACCAGCCCTTCCGAGTGGAGAAGAGCGAGACGGAATATCGCACTTACAACGTGCTCGCCGACTGGCAGCCGGAGACGGAATACAGCTTCGAGGTGGACAGCGCGGCAATACGCGACATCTACGGCAAAACCGCCGACGCGATAAAAAGCGGAGTGAAAGTGAAAAGCCTCGACGCATACAGCTCGGTGTTCATAACAATAAGCGGAACAACGAGCCCAAACGTCATCGTGCAACTCATTGACAAAAGCGACAAACCAGTGAAATCGGTGAAAGCCGTCAACGGGAAAGCCGACTTCTACTATGTGAAACCCTCGACATACTATATGAGGGCTATCGAAGACACTAACGGCAACGGCATCTGGGACACAGGAAAATACTCCACCGACACACAGCCGGAAGCAGTGTATTACTACCCCGGAAGCTTAGAGTGCAAAGCAAAATGGGACGTCAACCAAAGCTGGAACGTCAAAGCCACGCCACTCACAAAACAAAAACCGGAGGAAATAACAAAACAAAAGGCTGACAAAGAGAAAAAGAAAACAGACAGAAACCTCAAGAGAGCACAGGATTTAGGTATCGAATATATCCCGAAAGGGAAGAAAATTGACAATTAGTAACGCTTTCTGCAGGAACTGCCCCGGCTGGGCCGGGTTTGACTAAAAGACCCTCTATAAGAGCTGCCCCGACTGGGTCGGGTTTGTACTAAAGATTAATTAATTTATTTATGAGAAAGATAGGATTTAGGGTCGCCGCATTCTTCGGCGGCATAATCGCAGCCATGGCACTTATGGCAGCAACGACACAAACGGCAATGGCACAATGCCCGTTAGAAAACAAATCGTTTATTTCCGGCGAGACATTGGAGTACAACCTGTATTTCAACTGGAAATTCGTGTGGGTGAAATGCGGAAGCGCAACAATGCAAACCCACAAGAAATCATACAACGGGCAGCCGGCATTCAAGGCCGACTTGATTACACGCGGAAGCAAGAAGGCAGACAAGTTCTTCATCCTCCGCGACACGCTCACCTGCTACACCACAGAGGATATGGTGCCTCTCTTGTATAAGAAAGCGGCTCGCGAGGGCGACAGATACTATATCGACGAGGTATGGTACACCTACGACGACGGCAAGACGAATATGAAGCAGCACCGCATCAACCACGAGGGCAAGCACTTCTGGAACAGAGCCACAAGCGGCAACTGCCCCCACGATATGATGAGCACCTTCTTGTATGCCCGCAACTTCGACGCTGCAGGGTGGAAAGAGGGAAAACTGATTACCCTACCGCAGGTTGACGGCAAGAAGATAATCAACGGATACCTGAAATACCGCGGAAAGAAAGTCATCAAAGGCGACGACGGAAAGAAATACCGCTGCCTCTCTGTGTCGTACCTTGAGAATGAGGACGGTAAACTGAAAGAAATCGTGAGGTTCTACATCACCGACGATGCCAACCACATCCCCGTGCGCCTCGACCTCTTCCTAAGATTCGGAAGCGCCAAGGCATTCGTAAAGAGTATGAAAAACGTAAAAGGAACGATTACTTCTGTTGTAAAATAAAAAAAGCGGGCTTTTAAAGCCTGCTTTTTTTAAGCTCCTTGCAGGGGCTATTCCTGATGCTCCTTTATATCAGCTCTCTGCAAGAGCAGCCCCGGCTGGGCCGGGTTAGTCCTGATGCTCCTTTATATCAGCTCTCTGCAAGAGCAGCACCGGCTGGGCCGGGTTAGTCCTGATGCTCAGTCCTATCATCGTTTATTAGCTGAAGCAGCCGTTCAACGGCATCTTCTTCGGGTATATTCTTCGCCACGCATTCTTTGCGTCTGTAGAGCGAAATTTTCCCTCTTCCTGCCCCCACGTATCCGTAGTCGGCGTCGGCCATTTCTCCCGGTCCGTTTACGATGCATCCCATGATTCCGATTTTCAGCCCCACGAGGTCTTTCGTGGCTTCTTTAATCTTCGCAATGGTAGTGCGGAGGTCGTAGAGCGTGCGTCCGCATCCCGGGCAACTGATATATTCCGTTTTGCTTGTGCGAAGTCTTGCTGCCTGAAGAATGGCGAGCGAAGTCTCTGCCTGCCACTCGAACGGTTTGCCGCTGTCGGCGGAATTGTCTAACCAGATGCCGTCGGTGAGTCCGTCGATCATCAGGGCTCCGAGGTCGGCGGCGGCAGTGAGTTGGAACTGTGCTTTCGTCATCTTCGGAATGTCGTAGCACATACGGAAAATCACCGGGTTTTGCAAGCCGGCATTCATCAGTTTGTTCACCGCCGCACGGCACCTGCCGAGGATTGTTCCGCTGGCCTCATCGGCTGACTGCCGCCCGGTAACAACCACCACGGCATCGGGGTTCTGCCGCACTTCATCAATAAAGTTCGAGATGGCATCGGGGGTCTGCCTCAAATCGGTGCCAACGTCGGGGTTCTGTCGCATCTCTTTATTCCCATCGGAATCGGGGTTCTGCCTCAAATCAGCGTTGGCTGGCATAAAAATCAGTTTCGCCGGAGCGTTGTCGATATTGAAGTCAGCTCCCACTGCCACCGGAACGTTATCGCCTCCGATTTTCGCCACTGCCGTCGTTTTTCGCTTTTCGGGCCGCAGGTAGTCGAAGCTCTTGTTTGGCGTGTCGTCGATATGCGGGGCCTGTGCGTCGGGTTTCGGAAGACAGATGTTCACGAGGTCGCGAGCCACGGGGATTTCCCTCTCCGGCTCCTCGCTCAGCGACACGCGGATGGTATCGCCGATGCCGTCGCAGAGAAGTGCTCCGATGCCCACCGCGCTCTTTATTCTTCCGTCCTCGCCCTCGCCAGCCTCGGTGACTCCAAGGTGCAGGGGGTAGTGCATATCCTCTTTGTCCATGGCATCCACGAGGAGGCGCACAGAGCGCACCATCACCACGGTATTCGAGGCCTTGATGGAAATCACCACGTTGTCGAATTTCTCGCGCTTGAGTATTCTGAGGAATTCCATGCAGCTCTCCACGATGCCCTCCGGGGTGTCGCCGTAGCGGCTCATGATACGGTCGGAGAGACTGCCGTGGTTCACTCCGATGCGCAGGGCCGTATTGTGCTCACGGCAGATTTGGAGCAGTGGCAGGAGCCGTTGCTCTATTTTTTTCAACTCCTCGGCATACTCCTCGTCGGTATATTCGAGTTTTTTGAATGTCCTTGCCGGGTCGGTATAGTTGCCGGGGTTAATTCTCACTTTGTCGGCATAGAGTGCCGCCACTTCCGCCACGTGAGGGTTGAAATGCACGTCGGCCACGAGCCTTGCGGAGCCGTCGTGGGGCAGCCCCTCGCGGATGTTCTTAAGGTTTTCAGCCTCTTTCACACCCTGCGTGGTAAGTCTCACGTAGTCACCGCCGGCGTCGATGATGCGCTGTGCCTGCTCCACGCACCCTTGCGTGTCGAGCGTCGAAGTCGTCGTCATCGATTGCAGCCGGATAGGGTTATCGCCACCTAATGGCTTATCCCCCACCCTCACCTCTGTGGAATATCTCCTTTTATAATTAAATAAATCCATTGCAAATTTATTTGCACAAAAAATTGTATCCTTCTATCTCGCTAAGCTCTTTATTCGCTTTTTCGATTTTCGCTTTCAGCCCTGCCTTTTGTGCTGCCACTCTTTGTGCCACGTCGGCATCCTTAAGCGCAATCATTTCAGCGGCGAGCACGGCAGCGTTTGCGGCACCGTTCACTCCCACTGTCGCCACGGGGATTCCCGGTGGCATTTGCACGATGCTCAGCAGTGCGTCGAGTCCGTCGAGCATACCTTTTATGGGCACTCCGATTACGGGCAGTGTGGTGTTTGCGGCGATAACTCCGGGGAGAGCCGCAGCCATTCCTGCCGCAGCGATAATCACGAGGATGCCGCGGCCTTGTGCCTCTCTTGCGAAGGTCTCCACGGCCTGTGGAGTGCGGTGAGCGGAGAGGGCGTTCACCTCGAAGGGAATTTGCAGCTCCTCAAGCTGTTTCATTGCTTTTTCCATCACGGGCAGGTCGCTGGTGCTGCCCATAATAATACTTACTATCGGTTTCATATCTATCTCTATTTAAATTGTTTCGTCTTTTAGTCTTCGCCCGGCTCGGCTTTCGGTTTCGCCCTGCACGGCTTTTTATCGGTTTCGCCCGGCTCGGCTTTTTATCGGTTTCGCCCGGCTCGGCTTGCCGTGCCATTACCACAGTCCCACTCCGGCATACATTATCACGAAGAATGCCGAGAACAGTCCGATGAAATATCCGGCGAGAATTTGCCAGAGTGTATGTTGTCGCAGTATCATTCGGCTTGTTCCCACGAGCCCGGAGACGAGTATTACGAGGCAGAGCCACCATATCGGGTTGAATCCGAAGATAAACGAGTATGCGGCGAGTGCTCCTGTAACTCCTCCTGCCGCCGCGCTGTGGGTTGACACTTTCCACCAGAGGTTTATCACTCCACAGATCATTTGCAGCACGAGTGCGGCGAGTACGATGTTGCACATAAATATCGGCAGCCTCATCAGCGTCATCACCAAATAGCATACCACGTAGCACACGATTGATATGATATACGGCATCACTCGGTGCTCCTTAAGACCCATTTTCTGCTGTGTCCACCCTTTCTTCCTCCGGTAGAAGTCGATGAAGAATGTCGGGGCCATCACTGTGAAGAAAAACACGGTGATGAGCACTTGCAGCTTGTATGGCCACGAAAGCATAGAAAGGTAGCTGAACCCCAGTAGTAATACCATTCCGAGCACCGGAAGATAGAAGGGGTTGAAGATGCTGCTCACTATGTTTGCCGCCTCAATGATAAATCTTTTCATTTGCTTTCTCTAATTGCCTTTTATCGTTTTTGCTTAACGCTTCGTTCTTTTCTGCCAATCGGCTGTGCCGGTTTACTGTCTCTTAACTTTTCTTTCTCAGCCTCGCCACTGGCACTCCGAGCTGCTCGCGGTATTTCGCCACCGTTCGCCTTGCCACTGGCTGCCCCGCCTCTTTGAGCTTCTCTCTCAACTGCTCGTCGCTGTAGGGGTTTTCCTTGTCTTCGGAGTCTATAATTTCTTTGAGTGTGAGTTTTATTTTCCTCGTTGACATCTCCTCTCCCGTTTCCGATGTGTATTTATCGGTGAAGAAGAATTTCAGGGGATAGGTGCCCCATTTCATCTGTGCGTATTTGCTGTTGCTCACCCTCGAGATTGTCGAGGAGTCGATGCCTGTCATCTTCTCTATGTCCTCGAGTTTCATCGGTTTCAGCGATGCCTCGTCGCCGTCCTCGAAAAACGGCCTTTGCCATTGTATTATGGCTTTCATCGTGAGGTAGAGTGTCTGCTGCCTTTGTCTCACGGCGTCGATGAACGTCTGTGCCGAGTCCACCTTGCTTTTCGTGTATGCTATCGCCTCCTTCATTTTTTTGCTCGGCTCCTTGCTGTTTTGAGTCTCTTGCAGGAGTTCGGTAAACGAGTCCGAGACTTTCAGCGCGGGGAGGTTTGCGTCGTTGAGTGCGAACGATATTCTGCCGTCGTCGTAGATGTCGATGATGAAGTCGGGGGTTATCTGGTGCATGTTTTTGCCCACTGCCTCTCCCATTGCCGCGCCGGGCTTCGGGTTGAGTTTTTTCAGCTCGCTCTCTATTCTTTGCGATGCCGCGTCGGAGAGTTTCATCTGGTCGGCGATTTTCTTCCATTTGTTTTTCTTGAAGTCGTCGAAATGCTCTTCGATTACCTCTCGCATCAGCTGCCGCTCCTGGTTTGTCGTCTCTTTTCGTTCGATTTGTATCAGCAGACAGTTCTGGAGCGATGTTGCTCCGATGCCTGGCGGGTCGAAGGTTTGGAGTATGTCGAGCATATCCTTTATCTCCTCTTCCGAGGCGTCGATATTGTGCGAGAAGGCCAGTTCGTCGCTGAGGTCGCTGAGCGATTTTCTCAGCAGTCCGTCGTCGTCCAATGAGCCGATGAGGTATTCGAGGATGTCGTGTTGTTTTTCCGTGAGCTCATGCTCTCCCACCTGCTGCATCAGCGAGTCGTAGAAGGAGTCGGTGGCTCCATACACGAAGTTTTCGTTTTCCCCGTCGCCTCCGCCGTTGTTTGTCTGTGACTGCACGGTCTCGGGCATCTCGTCGTCTCGCCCGATGTTTTCGAAGGCCTCATCGAGGGCTGTCTGCCGTTCCTCGCGCTCTTTGTTCTCCTGAAACTCGTCGTATTCATCGTCGCCAGAGCCTGGGTTGTCGTCGTCGGAGGCGCTGCCGAGGGGGCTGTCGCTGTCGAAAGATATCTCGTCGGGATTTTCTGTGTCTTGTTCGAGTGCCGGGTTGTCGTCGAGCTCGGCACGCACTTTCTCCTCCAGTTCTGTAACGGGCAGTTCGAGCAGTTTCACCATCAGCAGCTGACTGGGTGAGAGCTTCTGTTGCATTGTCTGTTTCTGCCCTTGTGCCTGGATAAGTCTTTGTGCCATAATGTATTAAGATTTAAAGTAGTCGCTGTATTCCGCCGCCGTCTCCACGAGGTCCTCGGTGTCGATGTTGGCATATTTCTGCCATATTTTCTGGCATTCCACGGCCAATGGCGTGAGCATCATCCCCTCGCGCTTGAGGTAGGGGTCGCACATCTGGAATATTTCGAGGATTTCCACCACCCTCGCCGGTTTTATGCCGATGAGTTTCGCCATTTCTTTCACCTCGGGCGTCTCCTCTTGCATTGTGATGGGCGTGAGGCGGAAGTAGATGTCGAGGATGAGCACGAGCATCACTGGCGAGATGCCGTCGGGCTCTGAGGGCAGCGGGCGGAAGAGTTTTTCGAATGTCTCTTTTATTTCCACGCCCTCGTAGAATGCGCCGGCGGAGTAGAAGCCTTGCATCTGCCTTATCGTGGCCACGTCTTTTTTCAGCTTTTTCGGGTTGCTGCCGTAGAGTGTCCACAGCCTTTTCAGGCTCGGTTTCGACAGTCGGTTATGACTTAATTCCGCTTCGGGTCCGAGGCCCGGAATCGTCTGCTCCCTGTCTATCTCCTGTTGTTGCCTCAGCATCCTCATCTTCTCGTGAAGCTGCCTGGGACTGACGTGAAGCTCCATTGCAAGATCCACGGTGCCACGGCCGAAGACGGGCTTCACTCCCTCCGGCTTCCTAAGATACAGTTGCATAAGCAACGGCCAGTATTCATCGCTCCAATTATCTGCTCCTGCCATATATTATATTTATATCGGTGGCAAAGTTACGAATAATTTCGTTGCATTCCAAACAAACTTTAGAAAAATTCACCAAATTACGTTATTTTATTTCCCAAAGTGCTTTCGCAGCACCTTTCGCCTCCCTTTTTCGTCGTATTTTTGCGCCTGCCACCCTCGCTTTCATGTAGTATCCTCGCCTGCACCCCGCCTCTGCCTTGTTCTCCTTTCGACCGCCTCTCCTCGCTTTCTTGTATTTTTTTCGTCTGCCCTCCCCTCCTCTTTCGCAACATATTTCGATCTCCCTAATTTTTTCTCGACCCTTTTGTGCGAAAAATTCCCAATTCCTTTGCCGTTTGTAAAAAATATCGTATATTTGCAGCTGAAAAGAATTTAAAGACTACAGCAATGAAAATACAATTCGCATCAGATTTGCACTTGGAGTTTCGGGAGAACTGGAGATACCTGAAAGAGGAGCCCTTGCAACCAGTGGGCGACATACTCGTGCTTGCCGGCGACATTGGTTATCTTGGTGATGACAACTATAAGAACCATCCTTTCTGGAAATGGGCATCAGAAAATTTCAAAGAGGTTATAGTGTGCATGGGCAATCACGAGTTTTACAAGAACTACGATATCGCCACGCTCAAAGACGGTTATTGCCTGGAAATACTCTCCAACGTGCACAGCTACTACAATGCCGTGGTGAACGTAGGCGACGCGGATATCATCGTCTCCACTCTTTGGGCGCACATCCCGGAGGAAGAGGCATATCCGACGACGCGCGGCGTAACTGACTTCTGGCGAATTTTATATAAAGGGCGGTACCTCACTGCCGACAATTTCAATTCAGAGCATGAGCGTTGCAAGGCGTTTATCGAAAAGTCTGTGGCGGAGAGCAAGGCCGCAAAGAAAATCGTGGTTACACATCACGTGCCCTCGTTCCAACTAAGTTCCCCCGATTTCGCTGGCAGCACCATCAACGGCGCATTCACCGTGGAGCTCGGCGATTATATCGCCTCAAGCGGCATCGACTACTGGATTTACGGCCATTCCCACCGCAACATCGACAAGATGATAGGGCAAACGATGTGCCTCAGCAATCAGCTCGGATACGTGTCGCACTACGAACAAATCGGCTTCGATACCTCCAAGGTTATTGAAATATAGAGCATTCAAATCGTCACCGAATTTTTGCGTGCGTAATCATTTGAATATCGGTGCATTACAGACTTTTGTCAGTGTTTTTAGTGGACACTGGTTGAGACTCTGATGCCTTTCGCTTGTCGTAATCAGCTTGCAACTTAATCCATATATCGGCATCAATATTGAGTGCCGCTTCTAAAAGGCGTGCAAATTCTGTGGAAACAGGGCTCTTGCCATTTAGTATATCATTAACAACAGACTTCGGCACGCCAGTCATTTCGGCAAGCTGCTTCTGGGTTATCCCTCTCGATTGTATTTCATCCTTTATCATTTCTCCCGGATGAATAAGATACGAGGGGGTAAGGTTGTTGGCTATCATATTTGGATCTACGCCTGGTAAAGTAATCATAATCGTTTATTTTACTTACTATTATTCAGCTGCAAATATACGAACTTTTTTCCGGAAAAGCAAGAAAAGATGCTTTTTTCTGCACTTTTGCGATGATTTTTTATCGATAAAATTATGGCTTTTGAATTAAATTCTATTTTTTTTGAGCAAAGTATTGCATATTTGGGAAAAAGTATGTATATTTGCACCTGACTTTATTAATATGGTGCAACTTTATGGTAGAAAAGATATACATAAAGAAATTCAAATCGATTAAGGAGGCTGCTCTAAAACTAAGCAGTCTCAATGTTCTTATTGGTGCTAATGGCTCTGGTAAGAGCAATTTGATTTCCCTTTTCGAACTTGTAAACGCCATTCAAGCAGGCAATCTCGACAACTACGTTATGGCAGGTGGCGGATGTGACCGATTCTTATACAACGGCAGAAAATATTCGGAACAGTTAAACTGCAAAATGGAGTATTCCGATGGCAAAATCCTAAACCTTGAGTTAAGACCTGCCATAGGCGATAAACTTTATGTGCAGAACGATGCAGACATTACTAAAGAGCTAAAAAACAATGGAAATCGTTTTATGGTTTATCACTTCCATGATACGAGCGTTACATCGAGTATGCGTTCTGCTTGTAACATTTCTGATAATGAGTACTTGCGAAGCGATGCCTCCAATCTCGCAGCTTGTCTTTATCGGCTACAGCATGAACACAACCGTAATTTTTTACTTGTCGAGGGCATCGTTAAGTCGGTCGCGCCATATTTCAAGTGCTTCAAACTCAGAGAACACCCGTTAAACCGAGAAATGATAATGCTTGAATGGGAACAGGACGGCACTGACGCATATTTTGACGCATACAGTTTCTCTGATGGAACGTTACGTTTCATTGCTTTAGCCACACTTCTTTTGCAACCGATAAAAGGCAAGACATTAATAATTGATGAACCGGAACTCGGTTTGCACCCTTCTGCCGTAAATAAAATTGCAGCATTGCTTCGTATGGCAAGCAAAGAAAATCAGGTGCTCGTTGCCACGCAGTCTGTAAATCTTATTAATAACTTTGACCCATCCGACATCGTTGTTACCGATTTCAATGCCGGCACCACCTACCGCCGCCTTGACCAAGCTGATTTGGCATCCTGGATTGAAGATTACAGCCTTGGAGAAATTTGGGAGAAAAATATAATAGGAGGTCGCCCATGAAAAGATTGTATGTGGTAGTTGAGGGGCAGACGGAAAGTGAATTTATCAAAAGCGTTGTAAGTCCGTACCTTCTACAATTTTCCATTTATGTAACTCCGATAGTAATGCATACGAGTAGGAGCCAAAGAGGTGGAATGACTTCGTATAACCATCTGCGAAACGAAGTGTCTCGTTTGTTGAAATCAGGGAAAGATGATTTTGTCGTCACTACATTTATCGATTTCTACCGTATCCCGGAAGTACCTGGAAAAGAGAAATGGGAAAGCATTACAGTTGACAACGAAAGGGTAAGGATGATGAGAAAATGTATAGATGATGAAATCGGAGACAGGAGATTTTTTTCTTATATTCAGCTTTATGAATTTGAGGCATTGCTCTTTGCTAATGATAACGGCTTTGCGAAATACTTTACAGACAAACAAATTTCAGAAACAGATGATATCATAGCAAAATATCCTAATCCCGAAGACATAAATGGAGGTATGAAAACCTCTCCCTCAAAACGTATTCTCAAAATATTTCCCAACTACGACAAAGTCGTTTTTGGAAACGTCCTTGCGTTGGAGGTCGGAATTGACGCTATGCTGGATAAATGTCAAGGATTCAGAGAATGGATTGAGGAGATAAAAAAGAGATGCGTTGGTAAACAATCATCCAAATCGTCGATTGTGGCATTTTCAACAGGTTGCGCCGACCAGTCTTTGATTGGCAGTTGATTTCTAATCTCATCAATCTTTGCCATATTCATACCTACCAAATTATCGTTCATAGTATCTTCCAATTGTTATGTATTAAAACGTTTCCTTTCCAGCTGCAAATATACGAACTTTTTTCCATAAACACGAAAAATGATGCATTTTTCTGCACTTTTTCACCGATTTATTTTGTGGTTCCGGAATATTTTAGTAATTTTGCACCGTTCTAATATATATTTAGAATAGAGCAAAAACATTAGAATATGAGCAATGTTGTAATATCGGGGCGAGAGATTCCCATTAAAGAGAGAAGCAAGTCTCAATTGAAAGGCGTGAATATCGGAGAGCAACTGTCTTACAAGTTCTTCGATGCCAATTTCCATGGCATAAATTTGCTCTTGCTACAGCCCAGAGATAAAATGTCGACACCACGTTCTTTGTCTATTTCGGCACAAAACATAGAGGCAAAATTCAGTCTCCCGGTTGTGTACCTTTTAGACTCGTGCCCCGCCTATTTTCGACAGCGTCTTATCGACAAAGACGTTTTCTTCATCATTTCCGACAAATACGCATATTTGCCGATGCTTATTGCCAATGAACGAATACGCAGGAAGAAACCAGCGAAAAGGCTTTCCCCCATGGCGCAATATATACTGCTTTATCATTTGCAAGTGGCATCATTAGAGGGGTTGTCGGCGAAAGATATCGCAAGCATCTTGCCGTATTCTTATTCAAACATCGCTTTCGGATTAGTGTGTCTCGAAGACTTGGGGTTGTGCAAGCGAAACATTAGCTCTTCAAATAGTAAAGTCATAAGTTTTCCCTATCGAGGCAAGGAACTTTGGGATAAAGCGGAACCTTATCTCATAAACCCCGTTTCACAAAAAACTTTCTGCGATGAACTGCTGTCCGACAAGCATTATCCTATTTGTGGCATCAATGCACTGGCCCGCTACACCCGGTTAAGTGCCGACTCAGAGTGTATGATAATGATGGACAAGAATGAGATAAAAGAGTTGATGAAGACCGGCTCAATGGTGAGGCAAAACGACTACGACGGGAAAGTCTCTATCGAAATTTGGAAATATCCCCCTGTTTGCAAAGAGGGATACTCTTCAGATATTGTTGATAAGTTATCGCTTGCCCTGACTTTGCAAGAAGATAACGACCCGAGAGTGGAAAAAGAAGTTGAATATTTAATAAGCAATATAAAATGGATGGATTAGAATTATTCAGAGAAGCATTCGAAGAATAGAAAAAAAATGTAGGTCACAGAAACCGTGGAATGCCTGGTTTTAACGTCCATTTGCTTCTGAATAACGTCCAATCACATCTAAGCGAGTTGATGACGGTGGAAATCTCATGGGCGACCTCCTATTATATTTTTCTCCCATATTTCTCCAAGGCTGTAATCCTCAATCCAGGATGCCAAATCAGATTGGTTAAGGCGGCCACATATAGTGTCCACTAAAAATCCCTTTCTAACTCTGTAACGGATTAAATATTAATTATTTAGAGGCACAAAAATTTTGCGACGATTTGAGCGAAAAGGCTTAAATTAAGGGATTTTCCTACATTTCGCAATAAAAAATTAGGGGATTTTCCTACATTTCGGCTGAAAAAATTTGGGGATTGCGATTTTTTTTGTACTTTTGCACCGTAAAAGGGAACCTGTTAACACGGTGGCGTATGGAAAATAGGATATTCAAGCGGAAGATTTATTCCGCGATGCTGAAATGGAAAGAGGAGCGGCAGGGCAGCACCGCCCTGCTGATAAACGGCGCGAGGAGGGTTGGAAAATCCACCATCGCCGAGACATTTGCGAAGAATGAGTACGAGTCGTATATGTTTATCGACTTCTCGGAGGCCTCGAAAGAAGTGAAGGAGCTGTGGGACGACATCTCCAACCTCGACGACATCTTTTTCAAACTGCAGTTCCACTACGACGTGAAACTCGTGGAGCGAAAGTCGGTGATTGTTTTCGACGAGGTGCAAGACTGCCCCAAGGCCCGCCAGGCCATCCGCAAATTGGTGAAGGACGGCCGCTACGACTACATCGAAACCGGCTCGCTGCTGTCGATAAGGAAAAGCACGGCAAGCATTCGCATTCCGAGCGAGGAGACACGCATCACACTGTATCCGATGGACTACGAGGAGTTCCAGCAGGCCATCGGCAGCAACGCCTCCACCGACCTGCTCCGGGAGGCCTTCGAAAAACAGAAATCGCTCGGCGATGCCGTAAACCGCAAGCTGATGCGCGACTTCAGGCTCTATATGCTTGTGGGCGGAATGCCACAGGCCGTAAACGCATACCTTGAGTCGAACAACCTCGGCATCGTTGACGGCATCAAAAGGGAGATAATCCAGCTCTACGAGGACGACTGCGAGAAAATCGACCCCACGGGAAAGGCGAGGCAGATATTCCATTACATTCCCGCGCGACTCACCGGCAATGCCTCACGATACAACCTCCCGAACGAGGCCGATAAAAGCAGGCGCGACGCCATCGACGAGATAGTTCACGGACTTGAAGACTCCTGCACGGTGATAATGGCAAGGCACGCCAACGACCCCGGGGCAGCCCTCTCGTTGCACAGCGACCTGAGCAACTACAAACTCTTTATGTGCGACACCGGCCTCTTCACCACCCTCGCCTTCTGGGACAAGGCATACACCGAAAACGTGATTTACCAGAAGATGCTCGCCGACAAACTCACCGCCAACCTCGGATACGTGTTCGAGAACGTCGTGGCGCAAATGCTCAAAGCCGCCGGGCACGAGCTCTTTTACTACACCTGGCCGTCGGAAACCAGCAACCACAATTACGAAATCGATTTCCTTTTGTCCGACGGCGAAAAAGTATGCCCCATCGAAGTGAAATCGTCGGGATACAAAACCCACGCCTCGCTCGATAAATTCTGCCAGAAGTTTCACAGCCGAATAAGCAAGCGATACCTTATATATACTAAAGACCTGAGGAAAGATGAGGATATCACATATCTGCCGGTGTATATGACACAATTTCTTTAGTCAATTTGAGATTTGAGATTGGAGATTTAGCACGGCAAGCCGTGCGGAGGGCATCGCGCCGACAGAGCTTTTTCGGGGCACACACGATTTTCGGCAGAACGAGTCCTCGCTTTTCTGCATTACTGCGACAGCTGTCGCAGTATTTCGAACGACTTCATTTCGGGGAAGTCGGGGAGGTGGAGGCGATAGTATTCGAGCAGCACCTCCACGCATCGGTTGCGCTCCTCCTTATTAATTTTAAAGAGGTGCATCGTCTCGTAGTCCATCCTCATCAGCAGTTTCACCTTCGCCGACTCCTCTGCCGTGAGATACTCGTGATGCGGGGGGATGACAGGCGAGAAACAGGCGTTGCGCAAGTCGAAATACGGGCTCTCGTCGCTGAGGTTGGGATAGAAACCGAGGAAACGCGTGAGCCTCATCAGAAACACGAGGTGGAAGGAGAAGTAGCCCTCGGAGGCATTGTCGAGCCATTCCACGCTGGCGAGCATATAAGCGAAGAGCGGCGCGTTGGCAGGCTCCCCGCGCAAGGCTTTCGAGAGCAGCTCGGCGAGGAAAAGACTTTGCGAGAGCTTGGCCTCATCGAAAGGGAT